>Ga0164290_1000444_pt1 | contig 133615 bp, 124 predicted proteins | sample Micstemetagenome_FD_108782 | JGI IMG/M metagenome (GOLD analysis project Ga0164290, IMG submission 108782) | Contaminated culture microbial community from soil near Moab, Utah, USA - Microcoleus steenstrupii SON62 (Illumina Assembly) | ecosystem: Environmental > Terrestrial > Soil > Soil crust... | reverse complement strand
GAAGCGGTTGCTGAGCTTCACATTGGCGCCGATACCGGCGGTATGCTTGGTCAGGTCGTTGCCCGGGATGAAGCCGCGATCATTATAATAGGTGTAGTTACCGCTGATCGTGGAGTTGGCGCCGGGTGAGCCTGAAACGTTGATCGACGTTGTATTGATCAGACCGGTGCGGAAGAAGTCGTTCACATTGTTCTCGTGCGCCTTGAAAGGCACCTCAACACCCTGCAGCTCCGGGAAGGCCGCGGCATAAGCTGCGCGCGAATAGGGGTGCGTCAGCATCAGGGGCGGGTTGGTGAAGCGGGCGCCCCAGTTCGAATAGAACTGGAAACCTACCGACTGCTGGGTACCGCCACCATAGGTGTTCTGCCAGTCGGGCAGACTGGCCACCTTGTTGACGAAGTTCGACTGGGTTACCGTGATCTCGGTCTTCTTGTTGATCCGGCGGTTGGAGCCGGTTTTGGTGGTGACGAGGATAACACCGTTACGGCCGAGTTCACCATAAAGTACGGTGGCGCTCAGGCCGCGGAGTACGCTGATGTTCTCGATGTTATTGGGGTCGAGGTCGAGGAAGCGGCTCGAGGTCTGGTTTCCGTAACGGAAGTCGGCCTGGTCGCGGGTGCTGGCATCGAAGGGAACACCATCCACAACGAAGAGCGGGGTGGAGTTACCCGTGATCGTCGAAAGACCGCGGATCACGATGTTGGTACCCGAACCGGAGATACCGCTGGTAGCACCGATATCGACGCCGGGCGTCTTACCGTTGAGCAGACGGGTTACGTCCGCTTCCGGACGCTGTTCCAGCGCCTGCTTGTCGACCGTAGTTACGGCATAACCCAGCGCCTTCTTCTCGCGCCGGATACCGAGAGCGGTTACGACCACCTCGGTAAGTCCTGTGCTGGCCGTTGTCAGCGTAATCGTGTAATTGCCCGCCGTCGGACGAACTTCGCGGGTTTCATAACCAACGGAGCTCACGAGCAGGGTGGGTCGGTTGGATGTGGTACTCAGCCGGAAGTTACCACTGGCATCTGTTACGGTGCCCTTCTGGGTACCGCGCTCCTGTACGGACGCTCCGATAACCGGCTGTCCGCTGGCATCCAGCACGCGACCGGAAATTTCCGATTGTGCGTGCGCGGTGGCCAGCCATAGCGTTCCCGCCATGAGCATAGTCAGCTTTTTTCGCATAAGCCTGTTTTTAAGGGTTTAGTTGAGTGTTAAGATAGTATTAAAATTGACTAAAGGCACAACATCACCCTTAAATGCTGCATGGTTGGAGCAAAAATTCTTATTAGGAATAAAAAAGCCCTTGAAAATCAAGGGCTTGTAAATAAAAAAAACTTCTGGCTATTCCCGGTCCCGGCTTCCCAGAAAGATCATAACATACGGAACCAGTGTTACAACGGAGGCCAGCGCAGCCACTACATAGGTCATGGCAGCCCAGGTAAGAGCACTCTTTGCCTTGGGAAATTCCTGGGCATTGGTCACATTGGTATGGCTGAGCCAGTTCAGGGCGCGGCGGCTCGCATCGAACTCTACCGGAAGGGTAATTACGGAAAACAGGACCGTAACGGCAAACAGGGCAATTCCGACCAGAAGAAGGGTCGTGTTGCCGGAAGCTGCCATGAAAATACCGGCCAGCAGGATCCAGTTCACGATATTGGCGCTGAACTGCACTGCCGGCACCAGGCGGCTGCGCAGCATCAGCCAGCTATAGGCGGTTGCGTGCTGTACGGCATGCCCGCACTCATGGGCGGCAACGGCGGCGGCGGCCACATTGTAGCCGTGGTAAACGTCAGGGCTCAGGTTCACGGTTTTCGACAGGGGGTTGTAATGATCCGAGAGAAAACCCTCGACGGATACCACTTTCACATCAAAAATGCCATTTTCACGAAGCATCTTTTCCGCGACCTCCTTACCCGTAAGGCGGGCCTGCAGGGGAATTTTGCTGAATTCGACGAAGCGCCGCTTCAAAATACCCGATACGATCATGCTGATTCCCACAAACAGCAGCGATACGAGCATAATCGAAAAATGATCTGAATACATGGGTTGTTATTTGCGTTTTATTGCTCAAATCTATCTCCAAACCCTGAAGAATGCTCTGCCGGAACCCTTTTTAAGACTTTTTAAGTTTTTGCTAAACATTTTGGCAGCATGCGGGTCATTTTGGCCACCTCTAACTGACACTTTTTCAGAAACTTATCTGCCGGGAGCACCGAAACATAATTTATAACCTATTGATAATCAGCATCATTAATGCACCTCTCCTCTAAGTGCCTGCTAGCCAAAGAGCTCTTAAAACTTATACACAGGACGAAAAATTTATTTTGTAATCTGGCTTCAGTTTGTAATTTAGTGTCAGAATTTAATGGGTTAGTAAGTAAAGGGGTTGGTCTTTTGGCCGACCCCTTTCTTCTTTTTCAGCTGGCCCGTTTTCTATTTTCCTAGAGCCTTCGCTCTGCAAATTCGAAAGTCAACATTCAAAAGCCCGATCGCGTTACCTTCTGTGTAGAAGAATGTCTGATCGCGCATTTATTGCAGAATAAGTTTTTGACTTTTGAGCTTTGAACTTTGAATCTGGACGTCACACCATGTCGAAAATAAAAACCGCTTACTTCTGCCAGCATTGCGGCTACGAAAGCACCAAGTGGCTGGGCAAATGTCCCTCCTGCCAGCAATGGAACACCTTCGTTGAGGAACTCATTCAGAAAGAAACCAAAAAGGGAGGCGCCGACTGGCAGTCTTACCAGGAAACACCGGCTTCGTCGCGCAAGGCACAACCCCTGCACAAAGTGCAAACGCAAACAACAGAACGCCTGCTTACGGTGGATGAAGAATTGAACCGCGTACTGGGCGGTGGCATCGTGCCCGGCTCATTGGTGCTGGTGGCCGGCGAACCCGGCATCGGCAAGTCGACGCTCTTTTTGCAAATGGGCCTGCAGCTGCGCGACATTACCGTTCTCTATGTGTCGGGCGAGGAAAGCGAACAGCAGGTAAAGATGCGGGCCGACCGCAACGGAATGGCCAGCGAGCACTTCTACCTGCTCACCGAAACCAGCACACAGGCCATCTTCAATGAAGTGAAGAAACTCAAGCCGCAACTGATCATCGTCGATTCGATCCAGACACTGGAATCTCCCTTCATCGAATCTTCGCCAGGCAGCGTCTCCCAGATCCGCGAGTGTGCCGCCGAGTTCCAGCAGTTTGCGAAGGAAACCAATACGCCCGTTTTTCTTATCGGACATATTACGAAGGAAGGGAGCATTGCCGGCCCGAAGATCCTGGAACACATGGTCGACACCGTGCTGCAGTTCGAAGGTGACCGACACCATGTTTACCGCATCCTGCGTACGCTCAAGAACCGCTTCGGCTCCACTTCCGAACTCGGCATTTACCAGATGGGCGAAGGAGGGATGATGCCCGTGCGCAACCCAAGCGAAATTCTCATCACCCAGAAAGAAGAAGCACTGAGCGGCACGGCCATCGCCGCCACCATGGAAGGCATGCGGCCGCTGCTGATCGAGGTGCAGGCGCTGGTAGCGCAATCCGTATACGGCACGCCGCAGCGCACGGTGTCGGGCTTTGACCTGCGCCGCCTGCAGCTGCTGCTGGCCGTATTGGAGAAGCGGGGCGGCTTTCACTTCGGCGTCAAAGACGTCTTTCTCAACCTGGCCGGCGGCCTCAAGGTCGAAGACCCTTCGATTGACCTGGCCGTGCTGGTAGCCCTGCTTTCTTCCTATGAAGACGTGCCCGTGAGCCAGGATATCTGCTTCGCTGGCGAGGTGGGCCTCTCCGGAGAAATCCGTGCGGTAAACCGCATCGAACAACGCATTGCCGAAGCCGAAAAACTGGGCTTTGCACGGATCATCGTTTCACGCTATAATCAAAAAGGCATCAACGCAAAAAAACAGGGCATAGAAGTGCTGCAGATGGGAAGGGTGGAGGAAGTGTATCGGTATTTATTTGGGGGAGGGGAAATCGTGACTCGTGAATCGTGAGTCGTGAGGGGTTGCGGAAAATTCTACTCTGCATACTGTGCTTCGTTATGGTTTTGCGCACCATGAGAAAAAACACATTATTTTCTGTGCTTTTTCACATGGCGATGTGTTGATCGTTTTCTAGGTTTCAGAAAAAAATGATTCTGAACCTCAAGCACAAATCATTGGATATCTGTGCTGTTTCCCGGTCTTTTGTAACCAACTGCTATCGTGTCTCCCGATTGTTTCCACCGGAAGAGCGTTTTGAGATGGGCCGGCAGCTACGCAGGGCGGCACGCTCTGTACATCTGGACATTGCCCAAGGATGTGCCCGAAAATCGGAAACAGATCGAAAAAGAATGTTTGACAGCGCGCGAAGTTCCCTCGTAGAAATTGATGCACTACTTGACATCGCGGCTTTTATTAAATACCTGCAGGCGGAAGAACTCCGGGAACCCGGTTCCGAAATGATCCGTTTATTCCAGATGCTTCACAAAATGATCGGTAAAAAAGACACCTAAAAATCCACTGACTAAATTACCCCCCGCCTCATATCTCCCCCTCCCGACTCCCGATTCACGACTCACGTCTTATGCACCCGCTCATCCACTCCATCCTCCACCTGGCCTTTCCGCATGTTTGTTCGGGATGTGGAAGTGATGTGCTGCCCCGGTCGCAGTGGCTCTGCCTCCGCTGCCAGGCCTCCTTGCCCGCTACCGGCTTCGAGCGGCATGCGCAGAACCCGGTCGATCGCCTCTTTTGGGGACGGCTGCCCCTGCTGCAGGCCACCGCACAATTCTACTTTACCAAAGAATCCCTGATCCAGTCGCTCATGCACCGCGTCAAATACCACGGCGGGCAGGAGCTTGCCCGCTATCTCGGCAGCCTGATGGGCCAGAAGCTGGCGGCTGCGGCCCGCTTCGAAAACATAGACGCACTCGTGCCCCTGCCCCTGCACCCCGCCCGCGAACGCCAGCGGGGCTACAACCAGGCTACCCTGCTGTGTAAGGGTATCGCCGATTCCTGGAACAAACCGGTCTGGACGGAAGCCATCATCCGGCACAGCGCCACCGAAACACAGACCCGCAAAAGCCGTATTGCCCGCTGGCAGAACATGGAAGGTCGCTTTTCCCTGCCCGAGCCCGACAGCCTCCGCAACCGGCACCTGCTGCTGGTAGACGATGTTGTTACCACCGGCGCCACGCTCGAAGCCTGTGGCCGCGTATTGCTGACCGTGCCCGGCGTGCAGCTGAGTATCGCCACGCTCTGTTATGCGGCAGGGAACTAGCGGGGGTTTAAGCAATTCTGAAAGGTTGGAGGATCGAGAGCTACGCAGACAGGGAACCAGGACCTCACAACCACGAACAATTGCCCATCCGACAAATGAACCATTTCCTAACTTGCCCCATGCTCCGTTCGTTCGCACTCCTTTTCTTTTTTACCGGGCTGCTCCTCTCCTGCCGCAAAGACCGCTTTACCGAAAGTGCCGCTGCGCAGTTGCAGCCCGGCGCCGACACGCTGCACTTCGACACGGTGTTTACCACCTTCGGCTCCACCACGCAGGTGCTGAAGATCTACAACAACAACCGCGAAGGTATTCGCCTCCAAGCACTACGGCTCGCCGGCGGCAATGCGTCCGCCTTCCGCATCAACGCCGATGGTATTCCGGGTCCTGAAGTGCGGGGACTCGAGATCGCCGGCCGCGACAGCCTTTATATATTCGTAACGGTCACGATTCAACCCAATGCCGCACAGCTGCCCTTTGTGGTGCAGGATAGCATCGAAATTATCTGGAACGGAAACCGCCGCTTCGTGCAGCTGGAAGCCTGGGGGCAGAATGCCCGCTTTCTCCGCAACCACCGGGTGCTGGGAAGTGAAACCTTCGACAACCAGCTCCCCTATGTTATCCTCGACCGCCTGACGGTCGACACGAACGCAACACTGTCCATTACAGAAGGCGCCCGCCTGTATTTCCACGCCAATGCGCCGCTGCTCGTTCAGGGTACCCTGCTGGTGGATGGCGGACCTCAGGACAGCACGCGTGTGCTCTTTACCGGCAACCGTCTCGACGCACCCTACCGCAACTACCCGGCTTCCTGGCCGGGCATCGTGCTCACCGGTAGCAGCCGCAACAACCGGCTTACCTATGCCGTCATCCGCAATGCCTTCCGGGGAATCGTGGCAGAGGACAATGCCGCTCCCACCTTACTGCGCCTGCGTCAGTGCATTATCGATAATGCTTTCGAAACGGGACTGCAGGTGGGTAGCGCACAGGTGGATGCCGGCAACCTGCTGATCAGGAACTGCGGGCAGAACCTGCAACTGCTCGGCACCCGCCTCGCGAACTTTGAGCATTGTACGATCGTATCCTACAGCAATGCCTTTGTGCAGCATAAAGATCCGGTGCTGCTGATTTCCGATCAAGACCTGCAGGGACGCAACAGTGCCCTGAACATCCGGTTTCAGAACAGCATCTTCTGGGGCACCGACAACGGGCTTGTGCCGGATGAGGTGCGCCTGCTGCGGCAGGGTAATCTTCCTGTCGACATCCGGTTCAACGACGTACTCTGGCGCCTGCGCGCAGCGCCGGCACCGGCAACCATCATCAATGCACTCAACAATCAGGATCCGCGCTTCGATAGCGTCGATACCCAGAGTCCCTTCTACAGCTTCCGGCTGCAGCAAGGTTCCCCGGCCCTCGACAAAGGCGCCCCCGCATCGCTGCCGACAGACCTCGACGGAAGGCCCCGAACCGTCGGTCTCCGCCCTGACCTCGGTGCCTATGAGCGGCCGTGATGCCGCGTCAACCGATACATCAACCCTTTTCGGATTCGGTCTCGAAGTAAAGATGGTAGTGATGGCGGCAGCCCGGGTTAAAAGCGCTGCCGCAATGCGGACACTCATTACCGCATTCGAGGTAATGGTTGATGCTGAGTTCTGTCTTGCAGGCGCCGCACAAGACGGCCTTTTGCTCCCACTCGCTTCGGGGCCAGCGCTGCGGCGGATGCGCGGCCGCTTCTTCATGACAACTGAAACAGGGATAATACCGGTCGCAGCAGCGGAAGCGGATCGCGATGATATCAAGCACGGATTGGTAATGGGTACAACGCGTTTCGCTGTCTACCACGGCTCCGTAAACATGAGGTCCGGTCATACCGCAAGATAGAGCAGCGGGCATGATCTTTTTTGAATGAGCTGTATGCAAGTACGGTGTATCAAGGAAACCTGCCTGTATGTGCGCGACCTGGAAGCCACAAGGCATTTTTATGAAGGCCTGTTGGGCCTGCCGGTCATCTCCGAAGTGCCGGGCCGCCATATCTTCTTCCGCGCCGGCGCTTCCGTGCTGCTCTGCTTCATAGCAACTCAGACGGCCCTCGACAACGAGCTGCCCCCGCATGGTGCTTCGGGTGTTATTCATTTTGCCTTTGAAGTGGCGAAGGTGGATTACGAGCAAACGCGCGAAGAGCTGCGGGCCACCGGCGTTCGTCTGTTGCAGGAACATTGCTGGCCGGGCAATCGCCGCTCGTTCTACTTTTCAGATCCGGATGGCCATCTGGCAGAAGTAATCGAAGAAGGGTTATGGGAGCCCCGATCCGGATTATGAAGCCAACGCAAGTGTTGATCCTCGGAGTAGGCCACCTGGCATTCCGGGTGCGACGCTGCCTGGAGCAGTGTGGGTATGTGGTACTGCATAAGCCTGAAGGCATTTCGGGCTGGGGCCATGACCTACGGTCGCCCACCGAAAAAGCGGCGCTATTGTTTGCAGGCATCGACGTGAAGTCTCTGGCCATGGTATATGTACTTGACGAAAACGACGATCGCTCGCTCGAGCTGATCATGGCGCTGATGGTGCTTTATGAAGACCTTCCGATCACCGCCTCACTTTACAATGAAAACATCATCGCGCACCTAGAAGCGGCACGCCGGGGGTTGCGCATCCTCAACCCGGCCCGCATTGCCGCACCGGCATTCGTAGCCGCGCTCGATCAGCAGGTAACACGTGTGTCCGTGCCGAAGCCAGAAATTCCCAAAGCAGCTTCTATCAAACGCAGACGCCGCCGCGACCTGCTGGTGCCTCTGCTGGTCGGCGCCTTTCATGTAATGGTGCTGGGTGCTATCGTCTTTTTCCACTACCAGGAAGGTATGAGCTGGATCGACTCGCTCTATTTTGTAGTAGTAACCGTAGCCACGGTAGGCTACGGCGATATCAACCTCCTCGAATCCACACTGGCCGGCCGCCTTTTCGGAATTGCGCTGATTATGGCATCCACTGTATTCATCTGGCTTATCTTCTCGCTCACCATCAATTACATCCTTAAAGCGCGCACCGAGCTGGCGCTGGGCCATCGTCGCTATCGCTATCGCAAACACATCATCTTGTGCGGGCTGGGCCGCCTTGGCTTTTTCATCGCCCAGGAGCTGCAACGCAGGGGCGAAAAATTCATCGTCATCGAAATCAACGAACACGCACCGCAGATAGAATACCTGCGCAACCAGGGAATCGAGGTGTATATCGGTAATGCCCGTCTTTCGGGGGTACTGCAGCGCACCAATGCCGCGCATGCCCGCGCTGTCATTTCGGTCATCGACAACGACCTCGGAAATCTGGAGATTGGTCTGAATGCACGCTCGCTTCAGCCGGAGCTCCGCCTCATCCTGCGGGTATTTGATGATGCCATGGCCCAGGTGCTGAAGGAAAAACTGGGCATCTACCTCTCCCTGAGCACCTCCGCCGTGGCCGACAAGGCTTTTGTACGGCTTCTCACCGGCGACGATCTTCCCCTGAAAGGCCGCTAAACAGGCTCTCGACAGGTAAGAGCCAGATACTTCACCGCCAGAAACACCCATTTGACCCCGGATTTCAGCCCATGGGCCTAATGCCTCCGCCCTAACAACCAGCCTGGTTGTAGTTTTACGGTGTCATCGAAACAATGACATGGCCCTTTTAACCTAACCGTCCGTTTTTCTACTGTTAGCCGAACCGTCCTTTTTTCTGTAGTTGCGTCCGTTTTTAATCCGTACCTATCCCCAAACATTCAACCGACTGCAGAAAAGCGCCCCCCGCGGGCGTTTTTTCATGAAACCATTCAGCTGCCATGCCCTTAACCTTAAAGACGAAACGGAACCTTCGCAATCCGTAGAACTACAACACCACCATACTCCGGACCGCTCTGGTGCATAAAGAAGATACAACCTCCCGATGCGACCAAAAGAACGCACCCCAGTTTTCTGGCACGATTTTTCAAAATCTCTCAGTGTAAAATGTGCGCTATGGATATGCAGAAAAACAACGCCGGCAACTGCCGCAAACGCAAGCCCCTTCAACGTAGTACTCTTGTTTACTCCGTAAAGAGCGGGCAACATCCCTGTGGAATCTACTCCCGCGAAACGCGGACGAGCGTTGCTCCCCTCTGGAAAGCACGCTGATAAATTCCTTCTACTGACCGGGGCGTGGATCGGCCGAGCAGAGCCGCGCCCCGGTTACTTTTATCTCCTGCCCGCAGTAAAACCATAGTTCCGTAAGTAGGCTCCGAAACCCTACAGGCCCACTGCGCCTTTGGCAAACGCAATCGTTTTACGGTTGTATGTTTCCGTTAGTCGGCATCTCAGCATACACTGATGAAAGCAACTACACAACTCCGGCGCCCGGAACAGGCTGGTGGCAGCGCAAGCCTTTTCCTGACGGCAGCCAGACTGCCTTTCGAGCAGCCCACCCGGAAAAACATAAAGGCTGTCCGATTCGGACAGCCTTTATGTTACTCAATTAGGATCAGGATCACATTTTCACAAATCGCAGGCGGATCGGATCGCCCTTTGCCGGAAATCCGGTGAGGTGATACGAGCCGGTGCCGAGCGATTGCAGAGACAGTTGCAGGTCGTTCTGCCCGGGGGCCACAACCTGCCGGAAACGCAGTAAGGCCCGTCCCTGCGCATCGGTGACCAGCCACAGGATGTCACTGCCGCGGCGGGCGTGCACGCGGAGCGTAGTGTTGCTGCGCACTATGCTGGGCATCAGCAGTGAGCCTGCGAAATCGACATTTACTTGGCTCACGGCGGTCGCGATCTGCTGTTGTTCATCGGCGCCGATAGCAGTGGTCACCGTACCCCTGATGTCGCCATCAAAGTCGACGTTGATGCCGATATTACTCACCTGGAGGTTATTGTCGAGCAGTGAATTGCCGGCGAGGTGCAGATCGCCAACACCCATATTCGTAAAGTTGACGGCCACAGAACGTGTGGTGGCATCACCGCTGCTGGCCTGATAGGCATTCAGCCCTTGCGCGGCAGTACCCCAAAGGGCCAGGTTGGACGCGTTTCCGGCAAACAGGTTGTTTGTACCCGAGAGCCATGTACCGGCATCGCCCGTAAAGGTGTTTGCAAGCGCATAGTGGTTGCCCCCACCCGTGCGCGTATTGTAGAAGATGTTGGAGCGCACGTCCACGGTTGTTGTAACGGTGCTGCCCAGGGTTTCCGTACCGCGCAGAAAGGCCGCCGTAGCGCGGGTATTTCCAGCCTGCCCTGCACCACCAATCATAACGGTGTTATGAAACACACTGACACGTGTGCCCGGGTTATTCAGGTTTTGCAGAATTCCGTAAACAGGCATATTGGTCGGCTGATTCATACCCAGTGCTACCATATTATTGGCGATCAGGTGGGCGCCCAGGTTCGTGCCGGCGACGGCAGCGCGCAGCGTGATGCCCACGATACCGGGAAGGTTGGTGATGCCAACGGCAGCATTGCGCAGGTCATAGATGCGGTTTCGGGAAATCTCATATACACCGTTCGTGGCAAGAATCCCGATAACTACCGCGTTCACATCGCCGGTGTTTGTGCCGCTGAGTGCGTAAATCTCGTTTTGCGAGATCGTCTGCCGGGTAAAAGTGTCGACAACGCCGTTGGAACCGCCCACGTGAATGCCTGTGGCCACGCCCGATCCGAATTGGGCATTTGCCGTTGCCGAACCCACAGCCGCTGCAGACGTGATCGAATGAATTGTATTATTACGGATATCCAGTCGTGGACGCAGGGCAGCTGTGGCACCGGTGCCCTTGATCGAAAGGGTGCCGATGCCGCGGATAAAGCTGGCGGCAGTGCCTCCGAAAGCCATGTTGATATTGCTGACCGTATTTCCGGTGACCACATAGCGCGGTGAGCTGACGGCATTACTGGTCAGGTTGGCAGCTGATGACGCATCGAGCCGGATACCGAACATATTCACATCGCCGGTACCTCCCGAGTTCGCCGTATTTGCGGTCACCGAATTATCCGAAAGCGTAAATACGGGTGCCGCATTGGTGGAGGCCTCTGTGACCTGTCCGTTCAGGTGGATGCCCGCAAAAATCAGCACGCCATTGGTGTTGCTGAAATTGAGGTTGCTTACTGTATTACCGCTGAAGGTGCTGGTTCCGTTGAAGCCGCCAATGAATCCAAAGATCCCCGCATTGCCAAAAGATCCGGCAGAGGCAGCATAGGTCAGGGTTACGTTGCGCACCGTGTTGTTGGCAACCAGGTTTCCGGTGCCCCCGGTCTCCACATCAATACCAATAAATCCAAGTGCATTTGTGCCTGTACCGGAAATCGTCATGGTGCCGCTGGCGCCGGCGGCATTACCTCCGACGAAATTGCCGCTGACCGTATGCGCATCCGACGTCAGTGTGGGCACAACCAGGATACCGCGTACGATATACTGTTGGGTAGTTTGCAGCGCCGCTGTGTGATACAGGCTGTTGCCGCGGATCGTCCAATCAGTGTTGGCTGCGGAAAGAAAAATACCTACAGAAGCGGTATTGATGCCATTGGCATTATCGAACAGCTGGCAACCATTGATCTGGTTACCGCTGTTAAAGGTCGTGCTGCTCGTGGTGAGGCCCCTGGAAAATACAAGGCAATTCGCCGTACCGGTTCCATCGATCGCGCAGCTGTCGATGCGGTTGTTATCGTTGCCCGTAGTAATGCCAAAGTCAAAGAAAACCACGCCTCCGGAAGGCAGGTTGCCGGCCGTAACCCCGTTGAAAGCACCGCGAAGAGTGGTTTGCCGCACAACATTATTGCTGGCATCATTCTGCAGGCGGAGGGCATAGCCACTGGTACTGCTGTTGACGAGCTGCAGCTGGTTGTTGCCCTGTATGGTCACATTGCGGGCGCCGTTGAGGCTGACCAGGGCTGCAGCAAAATTGCCTGAAACAGTCGCGGCGGCCGAGGTGGTGACCAGCACGCTGGTGTAAGGCGTTGCGCCGGCGGGTGCGCCCAGGGAGGCCGTTGCATTTTCGGTAGTGTTTCCGCTCAAGGTGACCACCACGGCGCCTCCATGCGTGCCGGCATTGATGGCATCGAACGCCCCTTTCAGCGTTGTGTACGCGCTTGGCCCCGTGGTGCCGGCCGACGCGCTGACGCTTACCTGCGCCTGTGCCGGCGCAGCCGCAAGCAAACTAAGTCCTAATAAAATTCTTGAGTACAATTTTGTCATAGGTGAGGTTGTTATTGTTTACGAGATGAGCATGGTCAGCCTCCGGCACACCATTCATGTGCCAGCCCCTGCACGGTCTGTTTCTTGCACCTGATGGGGTACGGCAGCTCCTTTTGCTGTTGAGTTATTGATGAATCTGTTCCTCTTTCTGGTGGCCGGAGTAGCGGCTTACGTGTATTACAAGGCGCGCCATGTTCCCATTCCAAGGCGGCGCTGGCGGCGTTACCGGCAGGCCCGCACGCAGCCGATGACCCAGGCGGATTGCCTGGCCGCGCAAGGAATCTACGTGCTTAGCGACGGCATCCCGCTGCTGGGAAAGCAGGCGGTGATCCGCTATAGCTACTCAGGACCTGAAGGGCGCCGGCGCCATTGGCTTTCCATCTTCGCAGAAAAAGAGGGCCTCTGCTGTATGCTGGAGGGCCGGTGCGAAGGAGAACTGATTCTTTTGTCCGGCCACTGGCGGAACCTTTCCGGAAGTGGCGCCGGCATCATCCGTCTCTGGGGAGCGCGGCCTGCTTCCGGAAGCACCTGCTGGGAAGGTGTCTGGGGGCATAAACAGCGTAAGCCCCGCAATCCGGTACGGCTGCGGCAGGTGGCGCCGCTGCCCGCGCTGCCCCCCTTCCAGATCATCGCGCACCGGGGCGGCGCACGCAATGTTGACTTTCTTCCTTACGCGGAAAACTCGCTGGAGATGCTGCTGCTGGCGCCACAGCTGGGCGCAACCGGTGTGGAGATCGATGTGCGCTGGACAGCCGACGATGTTCCGGTGCTGGCGCACGATAGCTTTCTTGCTTTCGACTCCGTGCGCACACCGGTATTCGGGGGCTGGCTGGGAACGCATAAATGGAACAGCCTCCGGCGCATCCGGCTCCGCAAAGGGGGCCGCTTCCCAAGCCTCCGCGAAGCACTGGACCTGATCCTGGAGCAAACGCCGCTTGAATTCGTGTGGCTTGACATCAAAGAGGCCCGGCCCCTCGGAAGCATTCAACAATTACAACATGAAATACATCGCCGGGCTGAGCTGCTCGGAAGACGGATCGAAGTACTGATCGGTATTGCCGACAAAGACATTCTGCAGCATTTCCAATCACTGCCCGACGCAGGGGCGACCCCTTCTCTTTGCGAGCTCGGACCGGAGCTGGCCGAACAAACATCATCGGCCGTCTGGGCGCCGCAATACACTTCGGGTCCGCAGCCCGAAACGGTCAGACGGATGCAGGCAAAGGGTCACCGGGTGGTGGTCTGGTCGCTCGATCAGCCGATGCTGATCGAAGCCTACCTGTCGCTGAGTCCCTTCGATGGACTGGTCACGAATGCGGCGCCTGTTGTGGCCTACTGGTACTATACGCGCTTTCAGGAGGTTGTGCGGCAGGGACAAGCAGATCCGTGAGGGTGGTAACGTACACCGGCACTCCTGCTGAACCTACTCAACAAAAAGGGCTGCCCTGCTCAGGCAGCCCCAGTTGTTTCGCAAAGAAATTTACAACAGCACTACCAGGCTTTTCAGCACGGCGGCGAGTCGAACGGCATCGTGAATACGGATTTTTTCCGTACCCTGCGCCACCAGCGCTTTCTCATGCGAGGTTACGCAGAGCGAGCAGCCATTGACGGCACTGATGGCCAGGCTGATGAGCTCAAAGAGTTCCTTGCCCAGAACCGGACTGGCCATGATGCTCATCCGGATACCCGCAGGAGCCTGGTCATAGAAATCCTCCTGCATGAAGTGACGGAAGCGGTAATACACATTGTTGGTATTCATGAGGCTGGTACAGGCCAGCACTTCCGCCCGTTCGGCATCCGTGGCTCCCGCATCGATGGCCCGCTTCTGAAATGCCTGCTGCAGGCCTTCATGCCGCTCGTTTACGGCCAGTGCCAGACCAATGAGCGCCGCTGTTTTTGCACCCAGGCTCTCCGCCTGGAGCGAAGTAGTAAGGTTCATTTTCACATCGCGCAGGTAGCGGCTGTTTGTGTCAGAAAGGAGCTGCAGGCGCTGCGAAAGCACAGGCTCCAGTCCCAGTTCTTTCAGGAGCTGCTCGGCTACCGGCCCGGCAGCAGTGGTGTTTCCAAATAACATAAAAAGGTTTGTGCGGTAAAATGTTGCATTTCCGACTCCGGAAATCGATCAGGCGCTCAGCGTAGCTTCACCCTTTTGCCAGTTGCAGGGGCAAAGCTCATCCGTCTGCAGGGCATCGAGTACGCGCAGCACTTCTTTCACATTACGTCCCACGTTCAGATCGTAAAGCGAAACCCAGCGGATGATGCCCTGGGGATCTACGATAAAGGTGGCGCGGTAAGCCACTTTTTCCTCGGCTTCGAGTATGCCCAGCTCTTCTGCGAGGCTCTTGTTGGTATCTGCCAGCATGGGAAAACGCAGTTCCCGCAGATCCTGGTGGTCGCGGCGCCAGGCAGCATGCACGAACTCACTGTCGGTGGAGGCGCCGATCAGTACGGTATCCCGGTCTTCAAAGTCGGTATAGGCCTTGTTGAACTCGGCGATTTCGGTGGGGCATACGAAGGTGAAGTCTTTCGGCCACCAGAACAGTACCATCCATTTTCCGGAACTGCGGATTTCTTCATAGGTCAGGTCATAGAACTCATTGCCTTTCTCGATCGATACAACGGCTTTCTTGCGGAATTCGGGAAACTGTGCTCCCAGCGATAAGGTACGATTTCTCATATCGGTGATGTGTTTTTCCTGTTTTAGCGGCCGCGAAGTTCGGCATTCAGGCCGGAGTAGCAAGCAGCTGTCTGCTCAGATTTTTGCTTATGGTACAGATTTTTTAGACTCCTCTGCATGATCGCCTTTAACCTGCTCCGCGCCTTGGCCATCATGGGCATACTGGTCTTATCGGTACTGATACTGGTATATGGGAAGCCATTTCTGATGCCGCTGACCTTTGCCGCCCTGCTTGCCATGCTGGTGTTGCCTCTCGCCCGCTGGTGTGAGCGTAAGGGTCTCAGCCGCGGCTGGTCTTCGCTGATCCCGTTGCTGGCATTGCTGCTAACCATGGCCCTTGTGGGTCTTTTTATCGGGTGGCAGCTTTCTTCCCTCTCCGAGAACGTATCGCGGATGGAGCAGAAGCTTACCGAAAAATACCGGCAGGTACAGGCCTTCATCAGCAAGAAGGCGGGCATCCCGCCGCAAAAGCAGCAACAGATGATTCAGCAGCAGCGGCAGCAATCGCCCGGGAAAGCCGCTGAACTCATTTCCCGCGTGCTGACCGGGGCTGGCTCGGTGCTGGCCAGCTGCTTGCTGGTGCTGGTCTATATCTTCCTGATGCTTTACTTCAGGAGGCGATTGCGCCGCTTCCTGCTGCGGATCGTACCCGGAGGCGAAAAGGGAACGGCGCTCGAAATCCTGGGCAACGTGCAGCAGGTATCGCAGAAATACCTGGGCGGACTAGCCATGATGATCGGGGCGCTTTGGGTGATGTACAGCATCGGCTTCAGCCTCGTTGGACTGGAGAATGCGCTTTTCTTCGCCGTTCTGTGCGGGTTGCTGGAGATCATTCCCTTTGTCGGCAACCTGGCAGGCACGATGCTGACGCTCGGCTTCTCGCTGGTGCAGGGAGGCAGCACCGATATGGTCATAGGCATTCTGGCCACCTATGCGGTCGTGCAGTTCATACAGTCCTACCTGCTCGAGCCGCTGGTGGTAGGCGCGGAAGTACAACTCAATCCCCTGTTTACGATCGTCGGCCTGATTGCCGGCGAGCAGCTCTGGGGAATTCCCGGCATGGTGCTCGCCATCCCGCTGCTGGGTATTTTCAAAATCGTTTGCGACAATGTGGAGGTGTTGAAACCTTATGGCTACCTGCTGGGCGAAGAACAGCAGGAGAGCAGCGCCAGGAAGAAAATCAAAGAGTGGCTGGCACGCTTTAAAAAGAAAAAGTAGAACACCGATGGTTCAATTCAGGGTTCCTGCCAGCTGCCCGCAGGCAACCAGCGTCCATTTGTCAATCATTTCCTAAAGCCCTTCCGCTGGCGATTCCTTAACAGCCGTCGGCACGGTTTCGGCATTCACAGGGCACATTCAAAAAACACATCTATGAAACAACTTGTACTCCTTCTTTCTGCCGCCTCCCTGCTTGTAGCCTGCAACAACCAACCGGATGCCGCAAAGATTGCTGCACCGGTTACCAACCCGCTTGATACGGTTGGGCTGGCTGCTTACAATGCCGCGAAGCTGGGACAACTGACCAACTCCGAACTGGAGGAGAAAAAAGAAACAGAAGCGCCGGTAGCACAAGCTGCGCCCCGGGTTCGCACGGTAACCCGCTACGTGACCGTTCCTGAAAAACGCAGGCCTGTGCGGAGCGTACGCCGGGAGGAAGCCCCTGTTGCCAGCACACCGTCGGCCGCGCCTTCTTCGGCTCCGGGCAGCGAGAACACGGCAGGCACCGGTGATCAGGGCAGTATGAGCTCTGGCTCCGACAACACGGCCCAGGCCGAAGAGAAGAAAGGCTGGAGCAAGGCGGCCAAGGGTGCTGTAATCGGCGGTGTTGCCGGTGCAGCTGGTGGCGCGGTAATCAATAAGAAGAACCGTGCTGCCGGTGCCGTCATCGGTGGCATTATCGGCGCCGCATCGGGTTACGGTGTAGGCCGCGGACAGGATAAAAAGGATGGCCGCTATTAAGCAGCCGGAAGATGCAAGAACCGGTGCACCAGGATCAATGCCCTGCCGGCGATGGCGGGGCTTTTTGTGCTATGTAGCCAGCCTTCTAAACGGGCATTGCCTTTGCCTGCTCACCGTATAAATACAAGGAACGGTGGATGAGCTTTTGAAGAACCTGGGATACTTTCTGTTCAGCCTGTACATACTGACGGCGGCCTGGCTGCTGCTCAGCGCTGCCGCACAATTGCACCTGCTCTGGCACTACCGGCGGCGGAAGAGCACCGGCCGCTTGCCCTTGCCCGAAGAGAAATTTCCTTTTGTTTCCCTACAGTTGCCGGTTTACAATGAGCCCCAGGTAGTGGAACGCCTGCTGGATGCAATTGGCCGGCTCGATTATCCGCGCGCGCTGTTCGAAGTGCAGGTGCTCGACGACTCGAGCGACGAAACCAGTGTGCTGATTGACCAAAAAGCAGCGATGCTGGCGGCCGCCGGCATTCAGATACAGGTGCTGCGGCGGCCGGAGCGTATTCATTACAAAGCCGGAGCCCTGCAATACGGACTACCCCTTTGCCGGGGCAGTCATATCGCCATTTTCGACGCCGACTTCGTGCCTTCGCCCGACATTCTGAAACGGCTGCTGCCCGCCTTCGACCATCCGCGGGTGGGACTGGTACAGGCAAGATGGAGCCATCTGAACCGGAGCGAAAATGCGCTGACCCGTATTCAGACCTTCCTGCTCGACACCCATTTTTCGGTGGAACAATGCGGACGCTCAGAGGCAGGCTATTTCATCAACTTTTGCGGAACAGCCGGCATCTGGCGGCGGTCCTGCATTGAGGATGCGGGCGGATGGGATGGATCAGTGCTGAGTGAGGACCTGGATCTTTCCTATCGCGCACAATTGCGTGGCTGGCAATTGCAATACCTTCCCGACGTGGAGGTGCCCGCAGAACTTCCGGCCGATATGGATGCGTTTAAGGTGCAGCAATTCCGCTGGACAAAAGGGATGGCCCAGGCCTGCCGCAAACTGCTGCCCCGCCTCTGGCGGGCGCCGCTCAGCCGGGCGCAAAAATGGCATGGCAGTTTTCACCTCCTCGGATCTTTCCTTTTCGTGTGCCTGCTGGTCAATGCCCTGCTGACCGTGCCCCTGCTGCTCTGGCGCAACCTCTATCCTGAGTTCGTGCAACTAACCAACTACTCAATGATCACAGGACTGAACCTGGTAGCCCTCACGTTGGTGTATCATGCCGGACTTCACAGCCGCAAAGACGACTTCCAGGTTCGCTTCTGGAACGACTATCCCCTGTTTCTGCTCGTTTACATGGGTCTTGCCGTACAAAACAGCCTGGCGGTGCTGGAAGGTCTTGCCGGCAGGCGCTCTCCTTTTGTGCGCACGCCAAAGGGCAAGGCGAGCCCGGTCCGGGAAGGAACGCCGGGTATGAACCGGATACAGGTTGCGGAGATTGGCGTACTTGCCTATTTCCTCGGAGGTATCGGGTTAAGTGTGTATTTCGGTGATTATTTCATGCTGCTATTCTTCGTGATGATCAGCGGCGGGCTGTGCTTTGTTTTGTGGGAGACCCTCGCAACGCGGATCCTGCGCCGGAAGACGGGCTGGAGCCTGTAGCCGGATGCCCTCAGCTTAGCGCAGGCTCCCTCCCGCCGGATGGCGGAGATAGCGGATCACCGCTGCGCGAATGGCCTGTTCTACTTCGTTATAGCCCGGACGAGGAGCTGCTGCCGGCTGGCGGGTGGCATTGCTGAGCCGGAAACTCAACTCGCCTTCCGGAACAATATGCCGAAGATTGTTGCCAAGCAGTTGTGCCGACACTCTATGATCGCAACCCTGCGAACGGATGGTAACAATGGCGGAATGCACAAAGTGCCGGTAGGTGAAGTCAAGGGTGAAAATCTGTGACATGTGGTCGGTTTGTTTGGGGCAAAATAAAATACGGACGCTGATTCATCATATGAACTTTCTGAGATTTCTGCACGATACCATCTTTCAACGGGTTCTGCACCAACGGCGAAAGTCCTGCGCCCTGGTATGCAAACGAAAAGCCCGGCTGGGCAGGCGCTACAGCCGGGCTTCGTTCTTCACGCCCCGGGGCGGCGTTCGCACCATAGAATCAGATGCTGTTTGACCCCTTTTTGGTCGTGTTCTGTTTCGAGCCTTCCGATTCATCTTTAGTATGCCGGCCCTGATCGCGCTTGCTGACACCCGGCGCATGGGCTTGCCGGCTGTGCTGGCGCTCCCCCTTGTTCCGCGTTTCGCCGCCGTCATTGCTCTGGCGGCCGCTGTTGTCTTTCCTGCTGTTACCCATAAAAGTTCTTTTAGCAGATGAAGCCGAAAGATGGTGCCAGAAGCGTCGTGACGACAAAGGAATACAGGGAGAACCTTTCATCCGAATATGCGCATATTCGTTTCCGTTATATAATTTCCCGATCGAAAATGAAACGTCAATCGGGTCAGCAAGCGGTTCAAAGCGAGCCTGCGGCTGCAATCGGCGCCGCGGCTTTTGCCGTTCGAAAACACGCCGGATCTGCAGGCGCGACGCTGCCGCAAAAGGCCCTGTCGCAGCCGGGGCGCGTCAGCACCGGGCTCACGAACCCATGGACGGAGAAGGGAACATCATCGGCCCTGAACTGGGGAAATAGAATTTGGTACGCTTTTCGAATAGAGAGAACTGAGGTAAGGCCGCCACAACTGCTTTACTGCTTTCATCACCCGAAATCACCAGAACCCTCAAAAACTTCCATCATGGCAAACAAGAACCAGGAAAAGCCCCTGCGCAAGGTGCTTATTGTAGAAGACGAAGGCGATATGTGCCTGCTGTTGAACATCATGCTCTCCGGAAAAGACCTCGAACTGGAACACGTCAAGAGCATTGCAGCTGCTGAAGAATTTCTACAATCTGAGACACCCGCCCTCGTATTGCTCGATAACAAGCTGCCCGACGGCTTCGGGATCGACTTCATTCCCTTTATCAAGAAGAACAATAGCTCGGTAAAGATCATCATGATCTCCGGTTTCGATGGCGCCGCTAAAGATGCCGCCCTTGCCAGCGGAGCCGATATCTATCTCGAAAAACCCTTTACCAAGGCACAATTGTTCCAATCTCTGATGGACCTGCTGAAAGAAACAGAACCCGCCTGATAAAAACAGATTATAGGGAAGGCCGTCCTGAAAAGACGGCCTTCTTCTTTTTGGGGAAGTGGGGAACGGAAGCGCCGGAAACCGGCCCGCCTCAAATGCATAGAGCCTGAAGTGTAGCCTCAGGCCCCTGCGGGAAAGTGGAAGTAGTTCCGTCCACACACATCTTTTCTTCACCGCATCGCTCTTCCGTCCTTCTTTATATAACTCCCCTTTCTACATCAGATTAATGCGCTCTCCAACAGGTAGATACGCCATTTCTCAATCATCCACCTTTTCTTTCATCTTCAGAATGGCGCCGTTTTCATCCACGAGCAGCTTCACCTTGTTATCGAAGTTGCGCATTTTGATTTCGTAGGCGTTGTTGTTGCCCTTCCAGCTTTCGCGCTGCACCGATTCAATCGTGTAGCCGTTGTATTGCGTACGCAGCATATCGCTGATACGGCCGGGAAGCGTACCGAAATTGGTTACGGCCTGAGAAGAGCCGATCCAGTTGCCATTGGCATCATACCAGGCATAATAGCGGTTGCCAAACTGGTCGAAGGTAACCATGTAGTCGTTGGCGGTCAGCGTGGGCCAGCCGTTCAGTTCCCAATCTACCGGTGCCGTGCTGGCATCGAAAGCCGACCAGCGGATGTTGGTAGCTCCGGGAAACTGCGTGCTGAAACCGGCGCCTATTGCCGAAGGTGTGCCATAGGCCGCATTATTGGTTGAACTCGACATGGTGGTGGTGCGGGAAGTGCCGCAGGAGGCAAGCAGGAAGGCCGCCAGCCCGACGCTCAGCAGGTATTGCTTCATACAGGTGTTTTTTAGGTTAGCGTAACAGGTGCGCTAAGTAAAAAGCAAAAGGGCTGCCAGAAAAACCGCGTCCGCCCGATGATGCGCTGTGGCACCTGTACCCCTAACGGTGAGGAACCCGCAGGTCAGCGCGCCAGGATCGGCGGAAGGCTTCTTTCAAACGGCATTTTGGTAGCTACCTGCGCTGCAGGATCAAAAAGCAGGATACATTCCTCCTGTGCTCCGGCCTGCGCCATCAGGACGCCTTCCGCATTCCACACGGCGCTTTGTCCGGCCGCCTGGAAGTCGTCGGCGGGTCCTACGCAGTTGACCATAAGCACGCCCATGTGCTGCGTCCGCGCCACATGCGGAAAATGAGCGAACGCTTTGTCAACTCCCTTTTGCGCCTTCGCCACGCAAGCGATATAGAGATCGGCCCCGAGGGCTTTCATTTGTGCGGCATGCGCGGGCTGCAGGGATTCGTAGCAGATGGCCGGCGCGAGTTGCAGCCTTCCGTGCGGCAACAGGAAGGCCTCTGTGCCCGGAACAAACCAGGCCTTCTCGTCTTCATGCAATAACTGCTTCGAATAACAGAGCGGGGCTCGGTGCGGCTGCAGCACGAGCAGCGAAATACGGATACCTGCATCGTGGAGGGTCGGCAGGCCCAGGCCGATCATCAGGCCGCGTTCGTCTGCAAGCTGTTGCAGGGGCAGCAGGCGGTCATCATCAGGACCGGAAGCCAGCTCGGCGGCCAGTTCGGGCTCATAACCGCTCAGGGAAAGCTCGGGAAAGAAAACGGCGGTGGCACCAGCATCGGCCGCGGCCCGCGCCATTTCTTCGTGCAGGTCGATATTGGCAGGAATGTTACCGGCCACGGGCCGGAACTGGCAAAGCGCAATTCGGGACATGGATCAGAGAGGATTGGTACGGCCAATTTACGCAGGTCGTCCAAAAAATGAACGGATGAGTGAGGCTGCAACAGAAATATAGCTATCAGGAATATCTGGCCGGGCCGCTTACTCTTTTATGCCCGCCTTTTCACGGAAAACCGTGGGTGGTATGCCGGCATACCTGCGAAACCAGGTGCAGAAGGCTGCCGTGCTGGGGAAGCCCAGGGTATAGGCGGTTTCGGCGACTGCGTAGCCCGTACGGAGCAGCTGCAGGGCCTGCTCATAGCGTTTGCCGGTGAGATAGGGGCACGGGGAGGCATCGACGCGTCCATGGAAGAGCCGCTGAAAGTAGGCCGTAGGCAGCGCGGCGGGCGCGCAGCAATTACAGGACTCCCTTCGTTGCTCACGAATGCGGCGACGCGCTTCGGTGAGCCTTGTGTAAATATCTCCTGAATGTAAATCGGTTGTCAGGGAATTCATAGTAAGGATTAAATCCGGTATCGGGTCAATCGGTGTAAAACTAAGGAGCGGGGCAATAGGATGCAAACCCTTTCGACGAAAGGGGGGCAGAAAGGGGGTCAAATCGGGCTGGTTGGGGTATGGCCCTGGATAAGTTTCGCTTCTATTGCCTTGTGATCGGCCGACCATTGAACGCGGACAATACCCCGCCTGCTTCGCAGGGATAATGTTCTACCCGGCGTCGGCGTTTCTTAAGTCCCAGTTCCACACCTTCAAGCTTTTGACTGCGGATCAGTTCCAGCAGGGCTTCCTCCGATATGGGTTTGAGGCGCACCACCAGTTCCTGTTCTTTTTTGGCGGCAAAGCGCAGGGTTCCTGCAAAGAGCGTATCGTTTCGCTCGCCATAGCCCAGCACGAGCCCATCGGCACCGAGCGGCAGGGGCAGCTTTCCATTGCCCGCGCCACCGAATGAAAAGCCTGGCTGTTCTTTATAACGAAGGCCATCGAGCATGACTTTTTCTTCGTGGAAGAGTGCTTTAACGAAAAGATGCTCCTCCAGATAAGCCGGCTGCACACGCACGACAAGCCGGGCGTCTACCGTACCCCGCTCCGGTTTTACAAAGGCGTCGATATTGTACCAGCCTAATGACCGCATTTCGAATGTATAGGCTCCCGGAGGCGGTTCGGGCAGCGGAATTTCTTTTTCCATCAGCCGGGCTAAAGCTGGAACAGGAGCGGGTGATGTTGCCTGCGATGGCCAGATGGTGGTTGTATCCTGCTCCCCAAGCGGCGACAACGCTGCGATCACCGAATCTTCCTCGAAAACTTCCATACAGGTGTCTGTTGCTTTTCTATCCTTAGCCCAATCGATCATCTCCTCATCACTCATCAGTTGCTGCTTTTCATTCAGCCAGCTATGTGCCTCCTTCGGGTTACCCGTCTCATTCATGATGTAGGCAGTGACGGCCCTGACGGCATCAGGAGTCAGGTCAGGAAAAGCCTGCATAATAGCCCCGTATCCGTTTTTGAGATTATAGGTGTAAGCGTCGCTCGCCATATAGCGCGCCGGGTTGGTGACCCATTTCCAAACTTCCCGCTGGTCTTTCCAGGGCCCGCGTTGCTTGAATCCTGCCAGGGCAGGGCCCGTAAGGTTCTTATTTAGATCATGACACGTGGCGCATTGTTGCTGAAACAACTGCCGTCCCTGTTCGATCATCGCTATCTGCGGTGTTTGGGTCAGCGTATCCACCGGGTTCCAGTTCATGCTGCCGTCTTTCGCCTCACCCTTGAACACCTGCATAGCAGTATCAACGAAGGCGGCAGGGATGGCCACTCCGATGGGTTGCATTAAGGACCCCTCTTTACCGCCCTTCGCACCTACGTAGATCATCCCGCCACTCCGGAGCGGACGACCGTTGGATTCGGTCGTTAATCCAGCCAGCAGGATATCGGCCATCGTATATGCTTCGCGTACTTCCAGCTCGACCGGCTCCGCAAAGGTGCCCTTGCGGATTTTCAGTAGCGCTCCCTTGGGCGTCTGCAAAACCGTATCGGTAGCAGCGTCGGCACGGAAGCTGAATACCGGAAGATTGCCCGGATTCAGCAGAGGACGCTTCTTGTGAGAACAGCAGACAAAAAGCACCGACAGGAAGACGAAAAGAACTGTTCTCATGGCGGTTTGGGTTGGTGCAACGGAAAGTTAAGACGGGCATTTCACATGTCGGATGTCGCATTTGGGACGCTACCCTGCAGGGACATAAAAAACCGGCGGGGAGGGACTAAAGTCCCGCCAGGTGAGCAATCATCCGTAATGTCCCCTTCTCTGGCCCGCCTTTTCCCATCACCGATCGGTATTGGAAGCCTGCCTGTTTCATCGTACCCTGGCCCGGAGGGCCGGCAGGTGTCAGCCCGGGACGGCGTCCTGTCGTGTGTACACATTTTCTACGCTGTAATGGCCCGTAGGGCCTGTATGCGTTTGCCCGGGACGAAGTCCCGGGTAACGATGGCATGGATCGGGTCGTGGCCCAGCGGGCCACTATGTGCCACCCCGGCAAGACCAAGGATGGACGAAGAGAAAAACACCCTTCCCCAATGGGGGAAAACCGCCCGGAAAACCAATTTTCTCACGGAATACAGCGGCACGCTGGTGGAGAACGGGTGCCCTTCGATCCGCAATACCTGTTCACAGCTCCTGCTTAATGTCCCCGTGGCACCTAGTGGCCCGCTGGGCCACGGTGCTACCCGCCACATCGCCTACCCGGGACTGCGTCCCGGGCAAACACATAGTGGCGCTCTGCGCCATGGAGCTACCCAACCTGCTCCAAAGCCAAAGATGTGTCCACACAATAGGACTGCGTCCCGGGCAAACACGTACGCTATGGGGTGGTGATTGCCGTTTAGTCAAACGGAGCACTGGCCCGTAGGGCCTGTATGCGTTTGCCCGGGACGGAGTCCCGGGTTAACGCCATGGGTGGTGCACAGTTGTGGCCCAGCGGGCCACTATGTGCTCGGGCGGCTTATGATGGGCATTCGATAATAAAATTAGGCTGCATAAGGGTGTCTCCCGGCGCCAGGTTTCCCCATCACGATCACTCTGCACCGCGAAGAGGGTACCTAGTGGCCCGCTGGGCCACGGTGCTACCCAACACATCGCTTACCCGGGACTGCGTCCCGGGCAAACACATACAGGCGCTCTGCGCCTTAGAGCTACCCAGCCTACTCCAAAGCCAAAGATGTGTCCACGCAATAGGACTGCGTCCCGGGCAAACACATATTGGCGCTCTGCGCCATGGAGCTACCCAGCCTGCTCCAAAACCAATGATGTGTCGACACAATAGGACTCCGTCCGGGGTCACCGATGCAGCAGAGTTACCGTGGCGCGTAGCGCCACTATGTGTCCCGATGACAACAAACAGTATCCATGAATCAGCGATTCGTTCCACCTGCGCCGATATGTTTTCCATCCTGCTTCTTGCCGGCCACCGGTCCCTACCTTTATCCTTCTAAACATATGTCCCTTTTTCATCCGAAGCCTGCCTGCAGCATAGAAGTACGTGCTTTCAACGGCCGCGATCGCGAGCTGGCGGAAACGGCGCTGCGGGCATCCCGGCTGCTCGCCACGGGAACAGGCGAAGCTATCGCAATCGTTGTTCGCGACAGCACCTTCATCGGATCCGTCGCTGCCCGCCTCCGTCACGAAGGCCTGGACATACAGGCACCGCAAAGCACCGACCTGCTGACCAATCCCTTAATCCAACAGGTGCTCCGCCTGCTCAACTACATCGCCACCGAACACCATTCTCCTGGCTCCGGCGACAACCTCCTCTTCGAAATACTGCATGACCCGGCTTATGACGTCCCCGCAACCGAGATCGCACGCACGGCCAACCTGCTGGCGGATGCCAACCAGCGCAGCCGGGGAAAAAAACGCTGCTCGCTGCGCCGTTATGTGCGGGAACAGGCGGGGCCCAAAGACCTCTTCGACCCCGGCCTGCATCCGACACTCTGTGCGGTGACACAGTCTCTGGAAGAACTGATTGCTTTGATGGATCAGGTGCCCCTGGCAGCGCTGATCGATCAGGTGTTTGCGCACCTTGGCGCCGATGGCACAGGTGAAGACCGACAGTTGCTACCGATACAGCAACGCTTCCGTTGGTTTGCAGCGGAAGATCTGCTTCGGCACCCCGACAGCAGCCTCACGGATCTGCTCGAACGCATTCAGGTAGCCTATACACATAAAGAGCAGCAACAGGGAGGCCTTGCGCTGCTCACCGCTGCGGATGCGGTGGGTTGCTCTTTCGATTATGTTTTCCTTATCGGCTGTACGGCAGCGCATTGGGAAGGGCACGGCAAACCCCTGCGCGGACTACCGGCACGTCCGGAAGATGCGTTGCCCGGCGCGGCTGCCGATAGCCACGAACGCCTGCAGGAGTTCTTCGACGGCCTGTGCGGCGGCGCCCGCAAAGGACTGTATTGCTCCTGGAGCAGCACCACGCCTGACGGATTACCCGAAGCGCCCTCGCTGCTGCTCACCCGCTTTGCAGCGGCAAAGGGTATTCCGATGGAGCCCGCAACGGATAAAGGCTCCGTTACGTCCATCACGGCCTGCTCGAAGACCCCGCCCGTTCTTCCACCAACGATAGCGCCCCTGCCCGAAGAACTGACGACCCGCATGCTGGCCACCTTCCAGATGAATGTATCGGCACTGAACAACTTCCTGCGCTGCCCGCTCGAATTTTACTTCCGGAACGTGCTGCGGGTAGCTGCTCCGAAAAGCGCGGCTGCGGAGTTTGGCTCGGCTGTGCACCATGCGCTGGAGCAACTCTTTGTGCGCAGGAAAGAAGGAAAACAGCAGCGCTTCCCAACGCTGGAAACCGTGCTGCAGGATTTTACCGGTTATATGGAGCGCAGCCGCACCCATTTCAGCAATACGCAATTCGCAGAACGGATCGCCCAGGGCTACCGCATCCTCGAACAATATTACCAACGCCTCCCGCAGGCGGCCGGCTTTGTGCTGGTGGAGCAGAACCTGCGGAGTGTGCCGATGGAGGGCCTGTTGCTCAAGGGCAAGATCGACAAGCTGGAACTGCGCGGCAACGAGGTTACCATCGTCGATTATAAGACGGGCAATCCGGCGCATCGACATGCACGCTTTGAAGCCCCCGGCGCATCGTCTCCACTGGGCGGCGACTACTGGCGGCAGGCGGTCTTCTATGCGATCCTCGTCTCAGCCTGGAAGCCTGTCTGGCAGATTCAGCGTGTGGTGTTCGACTATATCGAGCCAGATGAAAACGGGCAATTCCTCCGCCAGGAAGTACAGGTCAACAAGGAAGCTGTGAATACGGTGAAGCAGCAGATCCACCATGCGGATGCGCGGATCCGTGCCCGGCAATTCAATACGGGTTGTGGAACGGAAGGGTGCCATTGGTGCCGGTTCGTTCGGGAGAACAGGCTGAGCACCCCCTGAAGGCAGGTTGGTTTCGCCTACCTGGTTCCTTTTACCGCTTCCTTAAGAGTTCCTTCCGGGCTATTCCTCAGAAACGGGCTAAGTTTGTCGCGGATGAAAAAGCTCTTCCTTCTGTTCAGCATAGCGCTGGCCTGCGCCGTGGTTTTCTTTACCGCGCCAGGCTGCGCCAACATTGTACCTCCGGCGGGTGGCCCCAAAGACTCGCTGCCGCCCCGCCTGCTGCGGGCCACCCCCACGGACTCTACCCGCAACTTCAGCGGGCGCAGCATCCAGCTGGTATTTGATGAATACGTAGACCTCAACACCGGCGCCGGCGGACGCCTCATCATGTCTCCCATCTACGAAACCCGTCCGGAGGTGGAAGCCAGCCTCCGCACCATCACCATCCGCCTTAAAGACAGCCTCGAGCCGAATACCACCTACACGTTTGAGTTCGACGGGGTCATCAAAGACATCAACGAAGGCAACCCGCTTCCGAACCTGACCTATACCTTTTCTACCGGACCGCGTATCGACACGTTTACCCTGCGCGGCAAGGTGCTGATGGCCAACACCGGCCGGCCCGATTCCACGCTCACCATGTTTTTGCACCGCAACCTGGCGGATAGCGCCGTGGTTAATGCCACGCCCCGCTACATGGCCCGGGTCAGCGGAGACGGCAGCTTTAGCTTCCGTAACCTTCCCGCCGGCACCTTTGCCCTTTATGCCATCGGCGACGCCAGCAGCACGCGGCGCTACCTGGGCAAGCAGCAGGCCTTCGCCTTTCTCGATTCCACGATCCGCACCGGCCCGGGCGCACCGGAAGTAGAGCTGCTCGCCTATGTAGAAAGTCCGCGCGCCGAAACCGGTTCGGCACGCACGCAGCGGGGGGCGCCACAGCAGGCTACCGATCGCCGCCTGCGGTATAGCTCCGATGTCGGAGGACGGCAAAGCCTGTTCGACAGCAGCCTCGTGCTGCGCTTCGAAAACCGGGTAACGCGCCTCGACAGCAGCCGCGTGCGCCTCACCCGCGATACCAGTTTCACCCCTGTACAGGCATCCCTGCAACTCGATTCGTCCGACCGCCGCCTGACGATCCGCCACAGCTGGACACCGGGAGCACCCTATCAGCTGATTCTTGAGAAGGACTTCGTACAGGACAGCAGCGGTCGCAGCCAGCTCCGCAACGATACGCTCCGGTTTACCGCAAGGGCACTTGCCGATTATGGAAAGCTGTCCTTGCGCTTCCGCAACGTCAGCGCCGCACAGCGCCCGGTGCTGCAGTTCGTGCAAAACGACAAAGTGGTGCTCTCTGTTTCTATCGCGGGTGGCACGTTTTACAGGGAGTTATTCGAGCCGGGCGACTACGAACTGCGCATACTCTATGACCGGAACGGCAACGGACAGTGGGATCCGGGCAGCTTTTTCGGCACGCGCCGGCAACCCGAGCGGGTGCTGCCGCTGGAGCGTAAGCTCACCGTTAAACCGGACATGGATAACGAAGTGGAAATCGCACTCTGAATGTGGCATAAAGAAAGCCCCGGCGCCCGTACAGGCACCGGGGCTTTCTTTATGAAAATCGTCAGAAGTATACACCGGCAACGAGCGCCATGCTGCGGAGTTCCGTTCCAGGCCCGGAGGGCACATGATATTCGAAATGCAGGAAAGCCGGACGGAAGCGCAGGCCGGCCTGCACTTGCGGCGACAGCCAGTTACTCGACAGCTGTGTTCCCGTAAAGCCCGACACATTGCGGTGCCGCACCATCTGGTATGCCGCGCCGGCGCCGCCATACACGGATAGCTTCGAAAAGTTCTTCTGGTAGTTGGCCGAAATCGCCACCCGTAGTTTGTTCATATCGGAGCGGTAGAGCACGTCCTGCGAGAGCAGCTTGACCACTTCCGAGTAGGCATATTTGTTGGTCAGCAAAGACACCCGAAAAAACAGGTTGCGGAGCGACTGCTGCTCCGAAACATCGATGCCTCCATAGGCGGCAAAGCTGGAACGCGCGCCGGGGCCGGGAGGTATGCCGCGGTTCGGCAGGGACTCGAATTTAGTGCTGTTCATGCCCAAACCTCCGGCCACGAAAGGCGAAACCACCACTTTGCGAACAATATTCTTGCGGATGCCGCTGAGCGATCCGTTGTCTTCATTGATCCGTGCAACAGCCCACAGCAGCTCTTCGGCTGTATAGGCCAACTGCTGGAAACGACTGTGGAGGCTGGTGTTGCCTGCCCGCAGGTAGGCCTGAAGCTGACCCCGGAAGCGATTGATCGTCTGGATATTGGTGCGGCTGCCGGCAGCATACAACTGCTGATACACCAACTCCGCCAGGCGACCGGCGGAGTCGCGGATCACAAAGTGATTCTTGGTAAACTCAGGCACTTCCAGGAGCGACAGTCGTTTTCCTTCGTAGAGCATCCGCAGAAATACGGTCTTGGTTTCATAAACTTCCGTGCCTTCTTCCAGCAGCTGCCGCATCTCCACCGGCGACTGGTCCAACTCGAGCGTTCCGCTGACATAGGTATCGCTGCCCTCGATGCTGATGCGCCTGACCTCTGCGGGCGTCAGCTCGCGGGACGTTTTCTGATCAGCCATGCGGAAAGATATGGTCAGCGGATGATGGCGCCACTTGCGGTCGTCGACCTGGCCCCTGAGGGTGTCTCCGGCGCTCGTAACAACAGAAGCACGTTTCCAGGTATTCTGGGCCATTGCCGGAACACTGAATGCGATCCCGATGAACAGGGCAGGTATCCATTTTCTCATATGCAGTATTGATTGGTTAGATAGGTAAAGGTACGCGTTCCGATCATTCTGAACCCGGTTTCCGGGCTGCTTTCTAACCTTATTTTAGCACCCGCATCCTTCCATTTCCGCCGGTAAAAAAGTAAATTTGCAGACTATGCAATTTTCCTCGGTACTGCTCGAAAATGCGGTCAATGAATTCGCCAAGCTGCCGGGTATCGGGCGCAAAACTGCCCTGCGGCTGGTACTGCACCTGCTGAAGCAGGAAGAGGAGGAAGTGGGGCACTTCAGCGAAGTGCTGCGGCGCATGCGCTCCGAAATCCGCTTTTGCCAGCGTTGCCATAATGTGGCCGATGCCGATCTCTGCTCGGTTTGCGCCAACCCCATGCGGAAGCAGGAGCTCATTTGCGTGGTGGAGAATATCCGCGACGTGATTGCACTGGAAAGCACCCAGCAGTTCAACGGCACCTATCATGTACTGGGTGGCGTCATTTCGCCCCTCGACGGCATCGGTCCGGCGCAACTGCATATCGACACGCTTGTTCAGCGCGTGCAGAAGGAAGAAACATCCGAAGTCATCTTTGCCCTTAGCCCTACCATCCAGGGCGACACCACGATCTACTATATCCAGAAAAAGTTGCCCGCAACCTGTAAGGTAACGACCATCGCCCGGGGCATCGCCTTTGGGGGTGAGCTCGAATACGCCGACGAAATGACGCTGGCCCGCTCCCTGCAAAACCGGCAGCCGATCGAAAGCTATGTGTCGCAGTCGCGGTAATGAATGGAAACTGCGCCCACCTGGGCAGCGCAGGCCGATAGGCGATCATTTGCGGACACCCGTAGCCGTTCAGCCGGGTCGATCCCAAAAATCATTGGGAAACTGCGCATTTTCTCTCTCGTTCCTGGCTTATCTTTGCACCTCAAGCGGATTTGTTTATTGTTCGGCTAAACGGAACTAATAAACGCAAGAGACTCTCCCGACCCGGTTTCCTACCTGTTTATTAGCCCGCCGTCCTGGCCGCTGGTCCGCCTGCTAAATCATAATTTATGCACGATATCCGCGCGGCATTACAGCAACGCATCCTGGTGATCGATGGCGCCATGGGCACGATGATCCAACGACATGGCCTGCAGGAATCCGACTACCGGGGCCAACGGTTTGCCGACTGGCCTTCCGACCTGAAAGGAAATAACGACCTGCTGTGCCTGACGCAGCCCGACATCATCAGGGGCATCCACCGCCAGTACCTGGAGGCGGGGGCAGACATCATCGAAACGAACACCTTCAACGCCCAGCGCGTTTCCCTGGCCGATTACGGCATGGAATCCCTCGCCTATGAGCTCAATGTGGCAGCCGCACGACTGGCCAAAGAAGCAGTAGCCGAATTTGCGCAGACGGCGACTGGCGAAGCCTGGGTCGCAGGTGCCATCGGCCCCATGAACAAGACCCTGTCGCTGTCGCCCGATGTCAACAACCCCGGCTTCCGCGCCCTGAGTTTCGACGAGGCGGCAGATGCCTACCACGAGCAGGTGCGCGGACTGGTTGACGGTGGTGCCGACCTGCTGCTGATCGAGACCATCTTTGATACACTCAATGCCAAGGCGGCGATCTTTGCGATCCGCAAGTACTTCCGCGAAACCGGAAAAGAACTGCCGGTGATGATTTCAGGCACCATTACGGATGCCTCCGGACGCACACTGAGCGGACAAACACTCGAAGCTTTCTACACATCCGTGCGGCACGCCAAGCCGTTAAGCATCGGGCTGAACTGCGCGCTTGGCGCGAAAGAAATGCGCCCGCACGTAGAAGAACTGAGCCAGCTGGCGGAGTGCTATACTTCGGCCTACCCTAATGCCGGCCTGCCCAATGCCATGGGTGAATACGACGAGCATCCGGCCGACACCGGGCACTACCTCGAAGAGTGGGCCAAAGAGGGCTTCGTAAACATCGTGGGCGGCTGCTGCGGCACCACCCCCGACCATATCCGTCATATTGCCGATCATGTGCGGAACATCAAACCGCGTCCGCTGCCCCTGGTCGCCGAATCTCTATCCAACTAACTCAATAAATCGTGACAGAAGCCATGTGTCGAACAGCTCTGTCTTAATGCAATCTGCCATGAGCGAAGCTCCCATCATTCCTCCTTATCTGCGTCTTGCCGGCCTCGAGCCTTTGGTGCTGCGCCCGGAAACGAACTTCGTAAACGTCGGCGAACGTACCAACGTGACCGGCTCAAAAAAGTTTGCCCGCCTCATCCGCGAAAACAAATATGAAGAAGCCCTGTCAGTAGCCCGCCAGCAGGTCGAAAGCGGCGCGCAGATCATCGACGTGAACATGGATGATGCTTTGCTCGACGGCGTACAGGCGATGACCACCTTCCTGAACCTGCTGCAGGCAGAGCCCGATATCGCCCGGGTGCCGGTGATGATCGACTCTTCGAAGTTCAGCATCATTGAGGCCGGACTGAAGTGCGTGCAGGGTAAATGTATCGTCAACTCCATTTCGATGAAAGAAGGCGAGGCGGAATTCATCAGGCAGGCGCAGATCTGCCTGGATTATGGCGCTGCCGTAGTGGTGATGGCCTTCGACGAACACGGCCAGGCCGACACCCTCGACCGCCGCGTTCAGATCTGCGAACGGGCCTACCGTATACTTACGGAAGTAGTGGGCTACGAAGCGCAGGATATCATCTTCGACCCCAACATCTTTGCCGTGGCCACCGGCATCGAAGAACACAATAACTATGCGGTCGACTTCATTGAAGCCACACGCATCATCAAGCAGAAAATGCCGCTTGCCAAAGTGAGCGGCGGCGTTTCCAACGTATCTTTTTCCTTCCGCGGCAACGATCATGTGCGGGAGGCCATCCACTCGGTATTTCTCTTTCACGCGATCAGGGCCGGTATGGATATGGGCATCGTGAATGCCGGACAGCTGGTCGTATACGACCAGATCGAACCGCAACTGCGGGAGCTCTGCGAGGATGTGATTCTGAACCGCCGTCCGGATGCAACCGAGCGCCTGGTGAGCTTTGCGGAGACCGTGAAGGCAAAAGGTAAGGAAGAAGTGAAAGACGAAGCCTGGCGACAGGGCACGGTAGAAGAACGACTGAAGCATGCCCTCGTAAACGGGATCACCGACTACATCGATGCGGATACGGAAGAAGCGCGGCAGCAATACGCCAAGCCCCTGGATGTGATCGAAGGCCCGCTGATGGCCGGCATGGATGTAGTGGGCGACCTGTTCGGGTCCGGAAAAATGTTCCTTCCGCAGGTAGTAAAAAGCGCCCGCGTGATGAAAAAGTCGGTGGCGGTACTGACACCCCATATCGAAAAGGAGAAAGAAGAGCGCGCCGCACGCGGTGAGATAGCTCCTGCCGGCGCCGCAAAAGTGCTGATGGCCACCGTGAAAGGCGATGTGCACGACATCGGAAAGAACATCGTGGGCGTTGTGCTGGGTTGCAATGGCTACGATGTGATCGACCTGGGCGTGATGGTTCCGGCCGACAAGATCCTTGACACCGCCGAAAAGGAAAACGTGGATGTAATCGGTCTCTCGGGCCTGATCACCCCTTCACTCGACGAAATGGTACATATAGCCCGGGAGATGAAGCGCCGTGGTATGACCCAACCGCTCCTCATCGGTGGCGCCACCACCTCGCGCACCCATACCGCCGTAAAAATCGCCCCTGAATTTGATGGAACGGTGGTGCACGTACTGGATGCCTCCCGCTCCGTGACGGTAGTGAGCAACCTGCTGAGCAAAGACAGCGGCCAAGCCTTCCGCGCCGACACCCGGAAAGAATATGAAGGTCTGCGCGAGCAGTTTCTGGGTAAGCAGCGGCAAAAAACACTCATTCCCTACGAAGAAGCAGTAGTAACCAAGGAGCGCTTCGACTGGAGGAACTACCAGCCCGTGAAGCCATCTGTAGAAGGAGTGAAGGTTTTTGCCGATTTCGATCTCGCCACCCTCGCCCGGTACATCGACTGGGGACCCTTCTTTATCGGCTGGGAGATGCCGGGGCGCTTCCCCGAAGTGTTGACTGACCCGATCTTTGGCGCCGAAGCCACCCGCCTTTATTCCGATGCGCAGAAAATTGTAGCAACCATCGTGCGCGAAAAATGGTTTACCGCCAAGGGCGTGATCGGCTTCTGGCCGGCCCTGTCGAACGGCAGGGACAGCATCGTACTGCAAACCGAAAATGGACCGGTGCAGCTGGAAAGTCTGCGCCAGCAGCTCAAGAAAGCGATCGGACAACCAAGTTTCTCGCTCAGCGATTTCATAAAACCCGCAAAGGGGGAAGGCAGCCCAGACCTCGATGCTTCTACGGCCGGCACCGACTATATGGGCGCATTTGCCGTCACCATCGACGGCGCACGCGGGCATATCGACCGCTTTGCCGCCGAGCATGATGAGTACAACAAGATACTCGTACAAATACTGGCCGACCGCTTTGTGGAAGCCTTTGCCGAATGCCTGCACGAACAGGTGCGCAAACAATACTGGGGCTATGCAGCGGATGAACAGCTATCGAATGAAGAGCTGATCCGCGAAGGCTACCAGGGCATCCGCCCCGCGCCGGGCTACCCCGCCTGTCCGGATCATACCGAAAAGCTCAAACTCTTCAGGCTGCTCAACGTAACGGAAAACATCGGGATCACCCTCACGGAGAGCCTGGCGATGAATCCGCCCGCTTCTGTTTGCGGCTGGTACTTTGCACATCCCGAAAGTCATTATTTTGGCTTAGGCAAAATCGGGCGCGACCAGCTGGAAGACTATGCGCAGCGCAAGGGCATGAGCCTGGAAGAAGCGGAGAAGTGGTTGCGGCCGGTGTTGGAGTGATGAATATCGAATATCGAATATCGAATATCGAAGTGGGGCGGGCTGTCATAGCACGCCTCTTTCTTTCAGTTCCTGCTCTAACTGTCCGGGAGCAACAAAACGGATGCACTGGATGCCCATTTTCTCCGCGGCTTCCACATTGCGGAGGTTGTCGTCGATGAACAGGGTTTCTTCCGCCTTCAGTCCGAAACGATCGAGGGTCAGCTGGTAGAATTCCGGGAAGGGCTTGCGCATTTTTTCTTCGCCGCTGACGATGCGCCCGTTGAACCAGTGCAGGAACTCGTAGCGCTGCAGCGCAACCGGGAAAAGTTCAGCACTCCAGTTCGTAAGGGCATAAAGCGGGTAGCGGCCGCTTTCTTTCAGTCGCCGGAAGATCTCCACGGTGCCGTGGATGGGGCCGCCCAGCATCTCTTGCCAGCGGCCATAATAGGCACGGATGTGTTCCTCCCATTCGGGATGCTGGTTCACCAGCAGCTGGGTAGCTTCTTCGAGGGAGCGTCCGGCATCCTGCTCTTCGTTCCATTCGGAGGTGCAGATATTCTCAAAAAAATGCCGCTTGTCTTCGGGCTTTCCCTCAAAGACCCGGTCAAAGACATAATCAGGATTCCAGTCGATGAGCACGCCGCCCAGGTCGAAGATGATTGCGTTGATGGCCACGGTTTCTGTTTTATCCGGTTAAGGCTACAAAGTAAGAAACCGGCAGCATTGTCCTGTCACCTTTCCTTGCTTTGGCACGCGGAGGTTCAAAGCAGGCCCAGCTCCGCCAGCGCTACATTCAACTGCCCTTCATTTTCGAACACAATTCCGTGCATCCCCAGCAGCCGGGCCGTTGCTACGTTCTCGGCGCGGTCGTCGATAAAAACGGCCCTTGCCGGCTCAACGGAATAGCGCTCCAGCAGGACCCTGTATATTGCTGGTTCCGGCTTGGTAAGCCGCTCAGAACCGCTGAGCACGATCCCGTCGAACCACTCCAGGAAAGGGTAATCGCTACGCGTGTGCGCAAAGAGCTCCGCACTCCAGTTGCTCAGGGCATATTGCCTCCGGCCGAGCTCTTTCAACCGGCCCAGTAGTTCTACGGAACCGGTGATGGCGCCGCCGAACATCTCGGGCCAGCGCTCATAAAAGGCACGGATCGGCGCTTCCCACCGTGGGTGCTGGCGCAGCAAGGTCTCGGTAGCTTCCCGCGTATCCCTACCACCATCTACCTGATTGCGCCAGGCACCGGTGCAGATATGCTCCAGAAAATAATCCTCCTGTTCTTTATCGTCGAAGATCTTATCGAACAGCAGGCGCGGGTTCCAGCGGATCAGCACATTACCGAGGTCCCAGATGAGGGTATCAGGCTTCATGGGCGACCGGGGCGGCTGTGTGCCTTTTTCCAAACCGGAACTTGAAATAGAGCATGATGAGCGAAAACACCAGCACGATGCTGTTGGTATAAATGATGGGTATGCTCTGCTTCACAATGCCATAGATCAGCCATAAGATCACGCTGATGGTCGCAAAGGTGAACATGAGGAGCGAAATGTCGGCCGCCGACCGTGTGCGCCAGGTTTTGATGACCTGGGGCAGAAAGGTGATGGCGGAGATGGAGCCGGCAACCATGCCGAGGATTTCAATGGGGTCCATAATAGCGTCGTGAGTCGTGAGTCCGTCACCGCTCCCCTTCCCTTTGGGAAGGGGCTGGGGGATGGGTTGGGATGGGTTGGGATGGGTTGGGATGGGTTGGGATGGGTTGAGCCGGGTCTACTTCTTCGCGCGTACCACCGGCCACAAACTGATGGCCGAGCCGCCACCCGGTGCCAGCTTCAGCTGCAGCTTCGTGTTGCTGTTCACCGTGCGCTTCTCGATCGTATAAGCCATCGGGTTGTCTTTCCAATGAGCGTCGTCGGCATCGCGGTAAATGGTGGCGGTGTATTCTCTTCCCGGGTCAAGGAAAGAGAAGTCGACATCGAGGGTGCGTCCATCTTCATTGGTGATGGCGGCCGCATACCAGTCGTTGCTTTTCTTGTCCTTCCGCGCCATCCAGATATACTGTCCCGGCTCGGCTGCCAGGTAGCGGGTATCGCTCCAGTCTACCGGCACCGCCTTGATGAACTGGAAAGCATCCATCCGCTTCTCATAGTTCTCCGGAAGGTCGGCAGCCATCTGCAGCGGACTATACATCGTTACATACAGGGCCAGCTGCTTGGCCAGCGTGGTATGCACCTGCTGCGTCTTGGCCGGATCGTAGGCGCTCATTTTGATCTCAAAAATGCCGGGCGTATAATCCATGGGGCCGCCCATCAGCCGGGTAAAAGGCAGGATGGTCTCATGGGCCGGCGGGTTACCGCTGCTCCAGGCATTGAACTCATTGCCGCGGGCCGCCTCGCTGGCCAGCCAGTTGGGCCAGGTGCGGTGCAGTCCGGTAGACCGCACGGGCTCGTGCATATCCACCATGATGCCATAACCGGCGGTCTTCGCTGCAACGCGGTTATAATGATTGACCATCCACTGGCCGTCGTGGTGTTCACCGCGTGGAATGATGCGCCCCACATATCCCGTTTTCACGGCATCATAACCATGGCCTTTCATGAAGCGATAGGCCGTATCCATCCAGCGTTCATAGTTCGTTACCGAGCCGGAAGTTTCATGGTGCATGATGAGTTTTACTCCTCTCTTCCGGGCATAGGCCTGCAACTCCTTCACCTGGAAATCGGGGTAGGGCGTAACAAAGTCAAAAACATGCTCTTTCCATTTTCCGAACCAGTCTTCCCAGCCTACGTTCCAACCTTCCACCAGCACACCGGGGAAGCCGTGTTTTGCGGCAAAGTCGATGTAGCGCTTCACATTAGGCGTATTGGCGCCATGACGGCCATGCGGCACCAGCGAAGAGCCGGCCTGTGTTCCCGCATAATCCCAGCTGCTCTTTCCCACATGCATTTCCCACCACACACCCACAAACTTCTGCGGCCGGATAAAGGATGTGTTTTTTACCTGGGTCGGCTCATTGAGGTTCAGGATCATCCGGTTGGCGGCCAGTATGTCGGTAGCCTTGTCGCTCACGATCACCGTGCGCCAGGGCGTGCGCGCCGGCGTTTGCAGGTAGGCCTTATTGCCAACGGCATCGGGCACCAGGTGACTCGTCAGCGTGTTGGTGGCCTTGTCGACCAGCAGGTTCATGGCCGGGTAATTCACCAAGGCCGCCTCATGGATGTTGATGTATAACCCATCGTCGCCCTTCATCATCAGCGGCGTTTGCACCGCATTGGGCGCGTAGGTAGCCCTTGTGGATATTTCCGTATACTGCTTGGCCACGGCAACGGCATCTACATTGCTCAGGCGCGTGAAGCTGTAGGGATACTCATTGGTGTCGTAATCGCCGGGGATCCAGACGGCCTGGTGGTCGCCGGCAAGACGAAACTCGGTATGCTCTTCGGCCACCACGAAATGCTGCAGCTGCGGCTGAGCCGGAAACTCGTAACGAAAGCCAAGGCCCTCGTTGAAGAGACGGAACACCACATCCACGCGCACATGCGCCTCACTGCGGTCTTCGAGCTGCAGGCGCAGTTCATTGTGCTGATCGCGGATCCGGGCATACTCACCCCACACGGGTGCCCAGTTCTCATCCCGCGAAGAAACCTTGTGGTCGGTGACCGTGAAAAGACTCAGATCGAGGGCAGGTTCTTTCAATTGCAGGGAGAGGCTGCCGGGCAGGAGCACGTCGCGGCTTCCCATCTTCAGCGCATAACGCAGCCGGCCATCGCTGCCGGTTTGCACCGTAAGCTGGAGCCGCTTGTCGGGCGAGCTGATACCCAGGGGCTGCGCAGCGGCACTGAGCGCGCCGGCAAGAGAAAGAAACAGGGTAAAATAGCGTTTCATATTATCGCTTTTCGAACAGCCACCACAGACGTTTGCGGGGCTTGATGGTATAATTGGTTTGAATGTACTTCCGGATATGTGCCATGGCTTCGTCGAAATCATCGGTCACCAGCACCAGGTCCAGGTCGGCCTCGGAGATCGTTCCCTTCTTCGCCATATCGTGAATGGCGTCGAGCAGTTCCTTGTAGAAATCCGTACCGAAAAGTACGACCGGGAAGCCGGTGATGGTTTTGGTCTGGATCAGGGTGAGTGTCTCGAAAAACTCGTCCATGGTGCCGAAGCCGCCGGGCATGATGATGAAGGCATACGAATACTTGATCAGCATCGTCTTGCGCGTGAAGAAATATTCGAAGGTCATGAAGCGGTGCAGGTATTGGTTGTTGACCTGCTCGAAGGGAAGCTTGATATTGCAACCCACCGACATTCCGCCTGCCTCGAAGGCGCCCCTGTTGGCCGCTTCCATGATGCCGGGTCCGCCGCCGGTCATGGTCGTAAAACCCATGGCGGCAATCCGCCGGCCAAACTCGCGTGCCTGCTCATAGTATATGTGATCTTCTCTGAAGCGTGCAGAGCCGAATACCGTGATGCAGGGCCCTACAAAGTGCAGGGTGCGGGTAGCGTTGATCAGTTCAAGGAATACCTTCCAGGCGAACTTCAACTCGTAGCCGCGGCTTTTGGGACCATCAAGGTACACATGTTCTTTTGGCGGGATGATCGGACTGGTATTGTCGGTAGCGGCCATAAACACGAAAGGTTCTAAAAAGCTTGAATAGGAATGTGGAAGCGTCGTCAGCGCAGAACAGGAGCGGGCGGCCCTACCGGCGCGTCGAGCGCGATGCTGTCGGAGGATAGGACGTTAAGGTTAGCGCGCTGCATCGTCCCTGCCGGTCAGGCGCTGCCATAACTCAGGGATTCGCTTGACCCATACCAGCTCTTTCATCTTGGCCGATGCTTCCTGCACGGGCGAGCCGAAGTACTTTTTGCCTCCTTCGATGCTGGCCGGCACGCCACTTTGTGCATACACCTCCGCGCCTGCCCCGATACGCAGCGTTTTACTGACGCCTACCTGGCCCCACAGGATGACATTGTCTTCAATGGTGCTGGCGCCGGCAATGCCCACCTGAGCGGCGAGGAGACAGTTGCGCCCGACCACCGTATCGTGCCCGATATGCACGAGGTTGTCGATCTTGGTACCGGCGCCTATGATCGTGTCGCCGCTGACACCGCGGTCGATGGTGCAGTTGGCCCCAATCTCAACGCCTTCTTCAATCAGCACCCTGCCGCAGCTGAGCATTTTACGGTAGTGTATCGGTCGGTCTGTTTTCTTGTTGTAATAGAAAGCGTCGCTGCCGATCACCGTGCCGGCCTGCACGATCACATCATCAGCGATGATGCAATGATCGCCGATCACCACATGGGAATGAATGACGCAATTGCGGCCGATGCGCACGTTGTTTCCGACGATGGCGCCCGGAAGGATCAGTGTACCCTCGCCGATGATCGCGCTTTCGCTCACGTTCTGCAGCGAAGGACGGAATGGCCGGAAGTGGCGTACAATGGTCTGGTAGGCTTCGAAGGGCTGATCTACCAGCAGCAAAGCCTTATGCGGCGGAAACTCCGTACGTTGATTGATGATGATGAAGGATGCTTCCGACTCGATACACTTTCGGTAATACTTCGGATGATCAACAAACACAAGGTCGCCTACTTCCACTTTGTGGATCTCGTTGATGCCGCTTGCCATCTGCTCAGCGTTGCCGATGATCTCGGCATTGATCAGACGGGCGACATCGGTCAGGGGAACAGGTTGTTCAAATCGCATATCGAAATTTATACGGCAAAGGTAGGGGCTGCGTTGCAGCACGATCGGTTGATTAACGTGTCGCTGCTCCATTGACCTCACCAACAACGATCGGAAGAGACGGAAGTCATCGATGATCATCAACGAAGCAAAAGCACGCAAGAAAAAATGTGAATAAATTTGTGCATAAAATTTTTCCATTAGCGGAAAAACTTTTTAATATTGTGGTAGGAAATTTTTTGATTTCCTGTACTTACTAACCCATCCCAATACTAGCCCCGCTTCTGCGGGGCTTTTGTTTTTCTGTACCCGCAGATACGGACCGGGCAGGTGGCAGAATTCCGATACCTTTATCGCTCACAAAATCCAGGCGCATGCTGAAATCAATGACGGGCTTCGGAAGAGCGGAGCAACCGGTAGGCGATAAAACTTTTCTTATCGATATCAAATCGCTCAATGGCAAACAATTCGAATTGCAGCTCAAGATGCCGGCTTTTCTGAAGCCATTCGAATTCAACATCCGCAAGGTGCTTTCGGAAGGCCTGGTGCGCGGAACGGTCGATTGCATCATCAGCCTCAAAGACACCGGCAGCTCCAAGCCCATCACCATCAACACCGATCTTATCAAGGCCTATCATCACTCCTTGCGTACACTCTCCGAAGAGCTGCAACTGGAAACAGGCGATCTGCTCAACACCATCATGCGGCTGCCCGAGGTGATCACGCCCTCCAGCGATACGCTGACCGATGCAGAGTGGCAGCAGTTCGAGCGCGTGCTGCAGGCAGCCATCGAAGACCTGAACCGCCACCGCGCCGATGAGGGGCGCTCCCTCCGCCAGGACCTGGAACTGCGCATCAGCAATATCGCCACCCAGCAGCAACTGGTAACGGAGCTGGAACCGCTTCGTCAGCAGAAGATCCGCGAAGGCCTCACGCGGCTCCTCGAGGAGCAGGTGGGCAAAGAAAACTACGACACCAACCGCCTGGAGCAGGAACTGATCTATTACATAGAGAAGATCGACATCTCGGAAGAACAGGTGCGTCTCAGCAATCACCTCGAGTACTTCCTGTCGGTGCTGCGCGAAGAAGACTCCAACAAGGGAAAGAAGCTTTCCTTCATCTTACAGGAAATCGGCCGGGAGATCAACACCACCGGCTCCAAGGCTTATGATCATAATATCCAGAAATGCGTGGTACAAATGAAGGATGAGCTCGAGAAGGCAAAAGAGCAGGTGCTGAACGTGCTTTAATCCCTTCGGAAACCTTCTTCCGGAAAACGGCATCATCGAACGGTATTCTCCTGTTAGCTTTGCATTATGGCCCGACTCTCTTTGCTATTACTGATTTTGTTTGCAGGCCTATCCGGCTGTGAAACGATCAACCTGTATGAACGGACCGCCACGCTGAAAGGACAGGAATGGAGCAGCAGCAACAAGCCCGGCTTTCGCTTCGCCATCACCGACACCACATCTTCCTACCGGCTGTATGTGCTGTTCCGTCATTCGGCCCGCTACCATTACAACAACGTGTGGCTGAACCTGCACCGGACCGGACCCGACGGAAAGACCGTGACGGTACCTTACGAGCTGCCCCTGGCCACCGGTGAAAAAGGCTGGCTGGGCACGGGCATGGATGACATCTACGAGCACCGCATCGCCCTCACGCCGCTGCAGGAAGCATTCCGGTTTCCGAGAGCCGGTAGCTACACCTTCACCCTCGAGCATATCATGCGCGAAGACCCGCTGCAGCAAGTGTATAATGTCGGATTCCGTATCGAAAAAACAGAGCGCTGACCATGGTTCCCGATACGCGTCGTCAGGTAAGGCTGGTCACCGTCGTATTCTGGATCCTGCTTTCCTACATTATCGCCGCCCTGCTCTGGTGGCTGCTTTCGCTCGAACGCCAGAACCGGGAGATCTATGAGCTCAAAGCCGGAGCGGCAAAGAATGCGCTCAGGGAGGCGCCGGCACAGCAGCAGGATAGCCACAAAACCCTGAAGATCCAGTATGGCCGCAATACCCGGAAGTATGTGTATGAAGGCATCACCTTTCTGCTGCTGATCCTGTTCGGCGCCGCCTATATCTACCGCCTGGTGCGGCGCCAGTTTCGCCTGCAACAACAGCAGCAAAACTTCGTGATGGCTATTACCCACGAACTGAAGACCCCGCTTTCCGTGGCACGCCTGAACCTCGAAACCCTCCAAAAAAGGCAGCTTCCCGAAGAACGTCAGCAGCGCCTGCTGCAGGCCACCCTGCAGGAGACCCTCCGCCTCGACACCCTCATCAACAACGTACTGCTCTCCTCACAGCTGGACGCCGAAGCCTACCAGCCGACCCTGGAAGAGATCGACCTGTCGCGCCTGGTATCGGATGTGGTACAGAAATTCACAGAACGCTATCCAGGCCGCAGCATTGCCGCAGAAATTATCCCGGATGCCGAGGTACTGGGAGACTCCCTCCTGCTGCAGTTGCTGGTCAGCAACCTGATCGAGAATGCCAATAAATACACCCCGCGCGAAACAAGGATTACCTGCCAGGTCTACAGCACAGATGAAGGTGCCGTGTTGCAGGTGACCGACGAAGGGCCCGGCATACCCGATGAAGAAAAGAAACGCGTTTTCGAAAAATTCTACCGGGTGGGCAACGAGCAGGTACGGCGCGCCAAGGGTACCGGCCTCGGCCTGTATATCTGCAACCGTATTGCGCGGGCCCACAATGCCTCCATCGGCATCACCGATACGAAACCCTCCGGTGCTACCTTTACCGTTCGCTTTCCTAAAGCGGTATAGTCTATGGCAATAAAAAACAAGCCCTCCATCCTGCTCGTTGAAGATGAAGAGAACCTGCACGAAGCCCTGCGGCTCAACCTCGAGCTCGAAGGTTACGAAGTAACCTCGGCCTATGATGGCATTGCGGCACTCAAGGCCGTGCAGGAAGAGTATTTCGACCTGATCATCATGGACATCATGCTCCCGGAAATCGACGGTTTCAGCGTAACACAGAACATCCGCCTCACCAACGACGAAGTTCCCACCCTCATCCTCAGTGCCCGCAATGCCAGCGAAGACCGGGTAAAGGGCCTGAAAAAAGGCGCCGACGACTATCTCACCAAGCCCTTCAACCTCGAAGAACTGGTGCTGCGGGTGCACAAACTCATCAGCAAAAACCAGCGGATCAAAGAAAAAACCACCGTAGGCGACACCTATGTCTTTGGCGGACATACCATCAACTTCAAGGCGCAGGAGGCCCGCACGCGCAACGGGCAGCGTATCGAACTGAGCAAGAAAGAAACCATGCTGCTCAAACTGCTGATCGAAAACAAAAACGAAGTGGTGCCCCGCGAAAAAATCCTCCAGTCGGTCTGGGGCTACAATGTTTACCCCACTACCCGCACCATCGACAACTTCATCCTCAACTTCCGGAAATACTTCGAAGACGATTCCAGAAACCCGAAGTACTTCCATTCGGTGAGAGGGGTGGGATACAAATATGCCGAATAGAAAACGCAACCGCAGAGCAAGGAACCAAGAATTCTGAACCTTTCAATCCCTTCATCATTCTGGCGCCTGCGCTAAAGCTTCGGCGTCGGCGCACGGTTTGTAGTTCCTTGTTCTTCTGTTCCTCATAGATCGCCCAGCTGCGGCCGTATCACTATTTCTTCTACCGTGGCGGCAACAGACAACTGGCTGGCCGCATAAATCAGTTGCGCGATGTCTTCCGGCTTCATGATCCGCTCCTCGGGCACCCCGCTGCCGTTCCAGGAATCCGTATACACGGCCCCGGGCATCACCGAGGTTACCTTGATGCCCTCGGGCTTGAGTTCTTCCCGCAGGTTTCTGCTGAATCCGAGCAGCGCGAACTTGCTGATGCTGTAGGCGCCCCCGTTGGGATAGGCCTGCAGGGAAGCGATGGAGCAGATATTGAAGATATGCCCGCTCTTGTGCGCCTTCATCTGTGGCAGCAAGGCACGCGTTACCTGGTAGGCACTGTAAAGATTGGTGCCGATCATCTGCTCCAGGGCACCATCGGGCTCCGTAGAAATACTGCCAGGCACAAAGGTGCCGGTATTGTTGACCAGCACATCCACGGGAATGGCTTGCCGCGAAGCCCATGCACCGAAGAGCTGGGCCTCTTTTCTGTCCGAAAGGTCGGCGGCCATCGTTTCAATGCGCACCCCGGGAAAGCGGGTGCGGAGCTCATCGGCTGTCTGCAGCAGCGTACGCTCCGTGCGGGCATTCAGGAAAAGCTGATGGCCATGCTCTGCGAAAATTTCAGCGATGGCCTTCCCAATGCCACGCGAAGCACCGGTGATCACTACGTTCATTCCGTACATTTGTTGGATTCACCCACAAAGCTAAGCGCAAACACGACAATGCCTGAGCGTACCTACCGTCATCTTTTCTTCGACCTCGATCATACCCTCTGGGACTTCGATGCCAATGCCCGAGCTACCCTGGAGCAACTACACATCGACCTGCGGCTGCCTGAAAAAGGCATTCATGATTTTGATGCCTTTTACCGCAGTTATGCCGCCCATAACGACAAGCTGTGGGCCCGCTACCGGAAAGGATATATCAGGCAGGAAGAATTGCGGATCAAGCGCATGTGGCTGACCCTGCTTGATTTCAAGATTGCCGATGAAGACCTGAGCCGGCAGCTGAGCCAGCTATTCCTGCAGTTGCTGCCTTCGCGGACGCTGGTATTTCCCGACACCCGCGAGGTGCTCGACTACCTGGAGGCAAAAGGCTATGGCCTGCACCTGATCACCAACGGCTTTGAAGACACGCAGCTGGCCAAGCTCAAAGGCTGTGGCCTCGACCGCTACTTCCGCAATGTCGTCACGTCGGAGCGCAGTGGCAGCATCAAGCCGGCTCCTGAAATTTTTCACTATGCTTTAGGATTGGCCGGCGCTACCGTTGCCGAAAGTCTTATGATCGGCGATACGATGGATGTAGACATCGCCGGCGCCAGAGGCGTGGGTATGGACCAGGTGCATGTCAATTACAACAATAGTCCGCAGGCCTTCGTGCCAACCTACACCATCACCTCCCTGCGGCAGTTGGAAGCATTCCTGTAAGGTGTTGTTGACACGGCTACGGTAATGCAATAGAAAAGGCTGTCTCTGCGAGACAGCCTTTTCTATTGCGGCGGAGCGCATTACATTTTCGCGCAATTCTTCATTTCCTTCTTGCAATCCTTCTGCTCCATTTTGGAACAGCAGGCATGCTTTTTCTTTTTCTTGCCTTTGTCTGTATTCACGGCGGCAGCAGTTACGGTGCCAACGGCGAAAAGGCCGGCGAGTGCTACAAGAACGTATTTCTTCATATTCGGACGATTAAGACAGTTAAGGTAAGCCATTCCATTGAATTACCAACGGCCGAGCACGGTTACACCGCCTTTGACTTTCTGGTTGATCTTTACGTCTATCTGCGTGTCGATGGGCAGCAGCAGGTCAACCCGGGAGCCGAATTTGATAAAGCCCATCTCTTCGCCCTGCTTCACGCGGTCGCCGGGTTTCAGGTAGTTGACGATACGCTTGGCAAGGGCGCCGGCGATCTGCTTCACCAGCATCTGGCGGCCGCCATTGTCGTAAACAACGCTATGACGCTCGTTCTCGGTAGACGACTTGGGGTGCCAGGCCACGAGGAACTTACCGGGATGATACTTGCTGTAAAGCACCTCGCCATCTACCGGGTTGCGGTTGACATGCACGTTGAGCGGGCTCATGAAAATCGACACCTGCAGGCGGCGGTCTTTGAAGTACTCGTCGGCATCCACTTCCTCGATCACCACTACCGTGCCGTCGCAGGGTGAAACGATGAGTTCATCGCCCCGTGCATGTGTGCGGCGGGGTATGCGAAAGAAAGACAGAATGAAAATCAGCAGGCCCATGGTGGCCAGCAGGATCACCCAGCCCAGGACCGGATAGCGGGGTGTAATGAGAAACAGAGTGAGCAGGTTGATGACGGCCACCACCACAATGGTGAGCAGGATCGTCGCCAGACCTTCTTTGTGAATGCGCATGCGGAACGGTTATGGCGGCAAAAGTATAACATTCGGCGGAGGGCCTGACGATTTCGGTTCAGAGGAAGATGGCCACGTAGATCCACACGGCCGTAGCGGCGAACAGCAGCGAGTCGAAGCGGTCCAGAAAGCCGCCGTGCCCGGGCATGAAAGAGCCGCTGTCTTTGACGCCGGCCATGCGCTTGAGCTTGCTTTCAAAAAGGTCGCCATAAGTGCCGGCAACAGCCGCGATGGCACTGACAGCCGCCGCATGGCGAAGCGGTAGCAAGTCCGTAGCCCAGGCCAGCAGGCACATCACCACTACTGCCAGCAGCGCTCCTCCGATCGTTCCCTCCCAGGTTTTTTTGGGTGAGATGGGAGACAGGGGCGTCTTGCCGATTAGCGAGCCAACGATATAGGCCATGGTGTCGTTGATCCAGATGCTGAAAATGACGAGCAGCGGCACCACCTTCGCCAACTGGGGACCGGCGGCATAATCCCGGTGACGCAGGTGCACCAGCAGGGCCAGCGACAGGGAGATATACAGAAGTCCTCCCAGCGAATAGCCAAGGCTGCTCAGGGGCTGTGCCCGCCGGCCGGCAAACACCAGCCGCGGTGCCAGTAGCAGCAGCACACAGGCGCCCCACCAGCCGGCGAGCGGAAGACTTGCCCCGCCTACCTGCAACTTACCTTCCGTAAAATAAAGCAGCAGGCACCAGCCACCGCAGACCAGGGCCGCAAAATGAAGACCACCCGCCTGCCGATACGCCGGAAAGAAGCCGCTCACCAGCTTCCGGTACTCCAGCCAGGCACCGAAGTGCACGATGGAAAACAAAACGAGAAAGGACCATTGGTTCCACAGCAAACCTACAGCCATCACAGCCACGAACACAAGAGCGGTAAGCGCACGGGTGCGGAAGACGGGCCAGTTAAATGCCATATCAGAAGCTTAAATCTTTGTCGGGAGCATTGGGATGGAGTTCTTCGGCATACAGGTCACCGAAGCTGGTGGCGCTCCGGCGCTTCATGGTCCAGATCAGGAAAGCCACGAGGCCCGCACTGCCCAAAGCCATCGGAATGAGGGTTGCAGTGCGGAACACGGTGGCATCGGCCGCCGCCATGTCTGGACGAAGATGCAGCAACACCACCAGCACCGCATCGTACAGAAAATGCGCCAGGATGGCTGTCCAGAGACTTCCGCTGTACCAATAAATGGCGCCGAGGATCATACCCAGGAGCAGGCGGGGAAAGAAGCCGTAGAACTGAAAGTGAAAGAAGGAAAACAGGGCAGCGGTAATCAGTATGCCGGCCCAGGCATTGCGGGTGCCACGAATCAGCAGGCGCTGCAGCACGCCCCGGAAAAAAAGCTCCTCACCGATGCCGGCAAAGGCGGCAACAAAAATCAGGTTGAGGATCAACCCGGTGGTGCTGCGGTCCTCCAGTAAAAAACGCACGGTAGCACTGGCTTCGTTTTCCGTTTGCTCGATCCAGCGTTTGAGGGAGGCGCCAATCGGCAACTGGCGGTTGATCTGTCCCAGGTACTCCACCAGGGGCATGGCCACCAGCAGGGCGGCAATGCCCAGCACCCAATATCCCAAATGCCAGGGACGCTTCAGGCCAAGGTAATGGCCGGGGCGCGGATCGGCATAATAGGAAAACAGAAGCGAAGGAACCAGAAACAGCCCGAGAAACTGTACGAGGAAGGTGCCGCGCAGCATAAAAAGTCCCCGATTGCCCGCTGCCCGCAGCATATCGATATCGCCCAGATCGGTCATGCGGATTCCCGTAATGGCCGACAGCACCGTCTGCCCGATGAGAAAGATGGCCGTGAAGCAGCCCAGCGCCATCCCCAGGAAGATGATGACCTGCACCCAGGACGGCTTCGATTTAAGATATGTTTGCATAAAGCACCGGCACGAGTTTGTACCTTTGCGCGCCGGCTGCAAGATAAGCCGGAACCCCCCAAACGTGGTGACCATTGATCAGATACAGCTCCCCGACTTCCCGCTCCTCCTCGCACCGATGGAGGATGTGAGCGATCCGCCCTTCCGTTCCGTTTGCAAGGTAAACGGCGCCGATTTGATGTACACCGAATTCATTTCTTCGGAAGGACTCATCCGCGATGCCATCAAAAGCCGGAAGAAGCTCGACATCTTCGAAAGCGAGCGCCCGGTGGGGATCCAGATCTTCGGCGGCGACGAAGAAGCGATGTCGCTTAGTGCCAAGATCGTTGATACCGTTAACCCCGACCTGCTCGATATCAACTTTGGCTGCCCCGTAAAAAAGGTGGTGAGCAAAGGCGCGGGCGCAGCGGTGCTGAAAGACGTGGACCTGATGGTGCGCCTTACCAAAGCCGTGGTAAACTCCACCAAACTGCCGGTGACCGTAAAAACACGGTTAGGCTGGGACGACAACAGCATCAACATCGAAGAAGTGGCCGAGCGCCTGCAGGACGTGGGCATCAAGGCCCTGGCCATTCATGGACGCACGAGGTGCCAGCTGTATAAAGGCGTGGCCAACTGGGAACCCATCGCCCGTGTGAAGAACAATCCCCGCATTCATATTCCGATCTTCGGAAACGGCGACATCGACTCCCCCGAAAAAGCGCTTCTTTACAAAAACCGCTATGGCGTGGATGGTGTGATGATCGGCCGCGCGGCGATCGGGTATCCCTGGATTTTCCGCGAGATCAAACATTTTCTGGCAACCGGCGAACACCTGCCGCCCCCCACGGTGCAGCAACGGGTGGATGTCATCCGCCAGCACCTGCACCGTTCGGTGGAATGGAAAGGACCCATCGTTGGCATCAATGAAATGCGCCGGCACTATACGAATTACCTGAAAGGACTGCCGAACATCAAGGAATTCCGGGCGAAACTGGTCACGCTTCCGGAAGTAGCGGCAATCGACGAAGTGCTTGATGAAGTCGTTCGCTACTATGGCAACCTGGAGCTCCCCCGCCCGGAAGAATATTTCTACGCAGGAACCTGCCGCGGCTAAACGACCGGCGGTTCGGGCGCGCTCAGCGGCAACTCTACCCGCAGTAATGTTCCCTTTCCCGGGCTGCTTTCGAGCTGAAAGGAACCCTCCAGGTTTTCTGCACGGGTCTTCATATTGGTAATCCCGATGCCCGTTCGTTTCTGATTTAGGTCGAAGCCTTTTCCGTTGTCGCCGATGACAAGTTGTAAGGTCTCTTTTCCAAATAGTAATTGTACGAAGGCCTCCGAGGCCTCCGAATAGCGGATGATATTCTGCAGGGCCTCCTGGGCAATGCGATAAGCCGCGATGCTCACACAGGCGGAGACGGCGGGCTGCTGCCGTTCGTTGACCTGCAGGGTAACCTGGAGTTTCTGCGTAACATTGATCGCTCCCACCAGCTCGCCCACCGACTCTACCAGGCTCACCGATCCCTGGTCGGGCGAAGAAAGGCGCTTGGCGATGGAGCGCAACTCATTGATGCAACCCTGCACCTGGCCGATCGATCGGGCCGTCAGCGTCGCCATATCCCCCACCCCATCGCGCATCAGTTCGAGGTACAACTTAACGGTGGTGAGCACCTGGTTTACATTATCATGTAGCTCGCGGCTCAGTTGTGTCCGCTCACGCTCCTGGGCATGAATAACAGCGGCAGTGATATCGATCTGCTTGCGCCGGTACCTGCGTGTCAGTGCCTCCTGCAGCACCTTACGCTCCGTTACGTCATGACTGTTCACCACAAGGCCGCTGATGGCCAGGTGCGCCAGCTGGTTGTAGGCATAGGACTCGAGCCAGCGCCAGTCGCCCGACTTGCTTCGAAAACGATAGGGCCCGACAGTTACCGAACCATGCCGTAGCAGGTGTTCGAGGCTATCCCTGATCTGCGGGGCATCGTCGGGATGAAAAAAGGAAAAGGCGTTGGCACCGATCAATTCATCAGGGGTGTAACCGAGTATCGTCAGCGCGGAAGGACTTACATAGGTGTACGTGCCGTCTTTATCGGTAATAACGATCAGTTCCGTGCTGTTTTGAACCAGGGCCGTAAGCTTCTGCTCTGTTTCGCGGATCTTCTTTTCGGAGGCTACGCGCTCCCTCAGGTCGCGGATGAACGCACAGTAGAACTCGGCCTCACTGTCATGGATCGCCACGACATTGATTTCCACGGGCAGCTCTTCCCGCGACCTCGACAGAACGGTCGTTTCCATCCGGCTGTTGAACGGAGCTCCCTGGCCGGTAAGTTGATAACGGGCAACCCCGTTCTGGTGCTTTTGCCGGTATCTTTCAGGAATCAAAACCTCATGCATCTGCCGGCCGATCACCTCCTCCTGTGTCCAGCCGAAGGTTCGTTCGGCCTGCCTGTTCCAGAGAATGATCCGCCCCTCCGTATTAATACATACAATGGCATCAAGCGCGGCATTGATGATGAGGTGGCCATGCTGCCCCAGGTCCTCCAGAAGGCGCTCCGTACCTAAAACGGGCTTTTCTGAAGGAGCCACGGCACTTTGTGCGGCAGTTAGGTTTTGGTTGCTCATAGATGGTCCCCGCGGGTTATAAACAAGTGCTTACGGCAGAGGTTCACCAAGTTAATTAAATTGATCAATCCGTGCTGTGATTTCTGGATCAATGGCAAACATTTCGAAGGAGCAGTACCCGTTTGTGCCTACCCCCTATCGTCATCACCGCCTGTTACAACCACACCGGTTTGCCCGGCCAACCGGTAGCATCCCCGAATAGATGCCAGCCCTCAATAGACGTGCGCGTCTCCCGATGCGGATTCCTCTTTCAAAAAACCTTTGAAATACTCCCGCATCTTCACCAGTTTGGGAGAGATAACGCTCTGGCAATAAGCTTTCGAAGGGTCGTTCTTGTAGTAATCCTGGTGGTACAATTCAGCCGGGTAAAATCGCTTCAATGGTTCGATCTCCGTAACAATCGGTTGTTCGTAATAGGGCTGCATATCAGCCAGCACCTGCCGGGCAATCTCCCCCTGCCCGTCGTTGTGTGTCAGAATAATGGAGCGGTACTGCGTTCCCACATCAGCGCCCTGGCGGTTTCTGGTGGTAGGGTTATGCATGATCAGGAACACTTTGAGGAGGTCGCTGTAGGAGATGAGGTGCGGATCGAACTCCACCTGCACCACTTCGGCGTGGCCGGTATTTCCATCGCATACGGAGCGATAATCGGGGTTCTCCGTATGACCGCCGGCATAGCCCGATGTAACGCTGTGCACGCCTTTCAGCTGATCGAGATAGGCTTCGATGCACCAGAAGCAGCCGCCACCGACGGTTGCCGTTTCGAGACCGGCCGTATTTGTACGGGCGTCAGCCTCAGAAACCTGCTCATCTGATTTCTTCAGCGAAGCGGAGTTGATGCAGAAGCGCAGTCCCGACGGCGGCGGACCATCCGGGAACACATGACCGAGATGCGCATCGCACACATTGCACAACACTTCCACCCGCTGCATTCCATAACTGGTATCGAGCTTGTAGCGGATGCCATTCTCCAGCACAGGTCCGGTAAACGAAGGCCAACCAGTGCCCGACTCGAACTTGGTGGTGGAATCGAATAACTCCGTGCCGCAGCAAACACAAGCATAAACGCCCGGGGCATGTGCTGCACAATAGGCGCCGGTAAAGGGTCGCTCCGTGCCATGCTGCCGGGTTACCCGGTACTGCTCCGGACTGAGCTGGCGGCGCCATTGCTCCTCGCTCTGAAAAACGCGCCGTGGCGGCTCCATCGGTTTACGGGTATGGTTGAGTACATCGTTCCAGTTCATCCTAATCGCTTTAGCTGTCAACGAATATCGGTGGGTGCCGGTTCACTGCTGCGATGATTGTGCCAGCCCGAATTTGCTTTAACAGAACCTTACCGGCCGCCGATAAACCCTTGGATCCAGGTTTTCATCTAACTAACATTGACAACACACTTAACCGAACTTATGAAAAAGCACCTTCTGATGGCCGTCGTTCTGCTGGCCGCTACCTCCGCCTTTGCACAGGAGAAAATCACCGTTGGCATTCGCGCCGGCGTCAGCTCCGCAACGATCACCGGTGATGCACGTAACAGCCTCAACTCCCTGGTTGAAGCGACCGACGGTGTCGTTACCACCCGGAACAAAACAGGCTTCTTCGCCGGCGCATCTGTCAACATCCCGCTGGGCTCGGGTATCTCCGTTGAGCCTGGCATTCTTTACGATCAGAAAGGGATGGAGTTAAGAGGCGGTTACCAGTTCAAAGGCATTGCCGCAGTACTGAGCCCTTCTGCCCGGGCAGCACTCACCCTCAACTACCTGACGGTTCCTGTATTGGTGAAAGGCAGCTTTGGTGGCTTCCAGGTGTTTGCCGGACCGCAGGTCTCTTTCCTCACCAATGCCGATCTCAACGTGAGGGCCGGCGCGCTCGGCTTCGATGTGTACCGCAATCGCATGGACGCATCGGCGCAATTCAACAAGACAGATCTGGGTGTAACGGGCGGCATCGGCTACCAGTTCGGAAAAGGCTTTTCTATTTCGGCTGCCTATGACCGTGGCCTGACCCGGGTGGATGCCGACCGGAGGATGAATGCCTTTAACCAGGCAGTGAAAGTGGGCGTAGGCTACCGGTTCTAGAAGGGAAAACAGGGTAATGCGGTGATGGGGTAAACTACCTGGCAGGATGCCGATGGCGGGCAGCTTGCTCCGGGAACAACGTTGGCTGTGATCGAATCGCGCCATTATCGAAGCACCTCATTACCCCATTACTTTTTATACAGGCGCTCATAAAGCGCCACCCACTGATCCACATCCATCTTACCGGCGAGCGCACCGATAAGTTCAAAAGGAATGGCATCGGGCTTCTTGAAGCGGATGCAGGACTTGCCCATATCAAGTTTTGCCTTACTGTGCTTCGGGTACTCCTTTGTAAACCACTCCAGCAACTCCGGGCTGGCATAGAGTCCCATATGGTAAAGGGCCATGAAGTCCTTCTGGTTGGCGACGGAGATAAAGGGCAATGCCTGCTTCGGGTTGCAGTGGTACCCGGCAGGATAACGGTGATGGGGAACCACGTAGGAAACCATCCCGTAAGCCATCTGCTCCTCAAAACCGGGGGGCAGGTGTGCAATCAGGGTTTGGCGCAGGCGGCCGAACGCTTCCTGTCGCTCTGCAGGAACGCTGGCAAGATACTCTTCGGCGGTCAGTGCATGGCTGGTCATAACGTCGCTGCTTGTTGTTGATCGGTTAAAGATAGGAAAGCCCGGATCACTATCCGGCTTCCACCGTTTGTGCGCTTGCTGCGGCAGACTTCGGTTCCAGTTCGGAATCCAGCAGGTGCAGCATGATCGCCTCCGCATCGCGGTGTGCGAACGTGTAGGCGCCCATCGGTTCGGCGGTATAGTGCAGCGTGCGCTTGCCGCCATCCGTAGTTATACTGAAGGGAAAAACGGGCGTTCCTGATTTCAGCGTTGTGTATAGTGCAGCTACCAGGTCTTTCTTATCCCTGATCCCCTGCTTTTGCAACCAGCTCTTCACTTCCTGCTTCCACTTCCCGTTCATGATGATCCGGCGTGCGGCGAGCTTTGTGTCGACAGTAAACGCTCCTTTGAGCATCCATTCGAGGTATTCAAGCTCAGCTTCTGCCGGTTTGCCATAATGCTTGCCGAAGTTGAAAATGATCACCCCTTCTGCATTCCGGATGAAGCGGCCGCTGGGATCTACAAGATTGCCCTGGCTGAGGAAGTCGTGCAGAAAAGAGGTGTTGGGCTGCAGGTCTTCGTAGCGCAGCAACTGCTGCTTCAGCACATCGATCGTGGCGAGGATATCGGCGCGGGCACCGTGCGCGCCCTCATGGGCCCGGTTGCAATAGAAGCGTACGGCGCCTGCCAGGTCGCGTTTTTCCTTTGCGTGAAAGATGCCCATCACATCCACCAGTTTTACTTCACTGATCAGGATGGGATAGCGCTTGAAACGATGAAATTCTTCCATGAGCATGGGCACATCGAAGCGGCGGATATTATAGCCGCCCAGGTCACAGCCACTGAAAAAGGCTTCCAACTCATCGAGCAGCTCCCCGAAAGCGGGCTTTCCGGCCACATCGGCATCGCTGATGCCATGGATGGCCGTGGCGCCTGCAGGGATGGGAATGGTCGGATTGATGAGGTGGTACAACTCTTTTTGCGTACCATCCGGCAGCAGTTTGATGGCGCAAAGCTCCACGATCCGGTCCGTTGCCGGGGTTGTTCCGGTGGTTTCGAGGTCGAAAAACACAATCGGCCGCTCAAGCTGCAAAAAGGCGTCGGACTGTTTGGGTATGTAGTAGGGCTGCTCCATCGGCGCTAGTGCGGCAAGGTACAAAAGTTGGCCACAAAAAAGCATCCGGGGGCGGAGATATGCAGATTAGCTGATTAGCCGATGGGGGGAACTTTCTCGTCCATAATCATCACATCGGCACATCGGCAGATCGGCACATCGGCACATCGCTCACTCTATCCGGTAGCCGGCGCGCTGTACCTGCTGTTTCAGGATTTTCTCCATTTCGCTTTCAAGGGTTGCTTCTGCCTGCCGGGCGCCGGCGCGGCGGCGGCGCTCCTCGGCGAGCCAGGCATCGCGCTGGCGGCTCAGCTGCGTTACCTGTGTGCGCAATTGTTCGCGTTCCCGCTGCTTTTTCTGAACCAGCACTTTCAGTTGCGCCGGCGTTTTGCTACGCAGGCTGTCGGGCAGCGTGCTCCGGTCGGCACGTGTGATGATGGTGCTGTCGTCTTCATAGGCATCCACCAGGTCCCAGGAGCTATTGCGGTAAAGGGTTTTGTTTCCCTTCACCGCTACCCGCTTAGCCGCCGCCGCCCGGTTGTGCGCATAGTTCATACGGTCTACTTCACGAACCTGAACGCTGGCAGCAGCGCCCGGCGCGCCATAGCTGATCTGGGTAAAGTTGAAACGGTCATTCAGCGTAAACAGGGCGCTGTCGTAGGGTGTCGGGATGTCTTCAATACGCGCCTTGTCGTTGATATGGGTGTAGCTGCCCGTACCGCACTCGCCGCCCAGGTTCCAATGCAGACTGATACCGGTGGCCCGGTCGCCGCAGAATATCGTGTTCACTGCAATATTCTTCGCAGCGGCGGCGGCACAAGCCCTGGTCCACTCCAGCGTACCCTGCCGGAAGCTTTCGTTGCCGGCAATGAATATTGCCCGGTAGGTTCCGCCCGTCGTGTCCCAGGGCAGATCCTGGGCGGCCGTATAAATCACCTGCGGACAATACTCTTCGCCGCCATTGGTTGTAAGTCGAAACAGTGCGTTGGAAAGGCTGTCGAGGTTGGAGGAAAACGGACTGATCTGCTTCACATAGCCGGCGGTTTTGTCGTTAGACATCCGTCCGTATGCATACAGGGCAATTTCGATCTGCGGTGCACCGCGCTCGCATTTTGCGCGGCCCAGCACGTCCACCATGTTCCAGAGCTGCGCTTTCGCCTGGTCGATCAGGCCGTCCATGCTGTTGCTCACATCCAGCAGCAAGGCTACCTGGATACGCGGAGGCGCCGGCTTCGGAAGCGGATCAGTTTTGCGGAAAGCCAGTAGCGACGGAACCAGGGCAATAAAGGCTGCAGCAGCCAGAAGCTTGTGTTTTGGTGTCATAACAGACGGTTTCCAGACAAGATGCGGAAATCGTCCGGGCAGCACAAGGCAAGCCTGTGTTCGCAGGGTATTTTAGCCTCCTTTTAACAAACTGCGGACGAGCTGAACCGCCCCCAACCTTTTCTATCTTTGCCGTGTTCTTCAAAAAACAACAGCTCCACATGAAACTACTCGCACTTACGGCATTGCTGGCCACCCTCTTTACGGCAAAATCCATTTACGACTTTAAGGTGGAAGGTCTTTCTGGTGGCAGCATCGATTTTTCCAAATTCAAGGGCAAGAAAATCCTGGTCGTCAATACGGCCTCGAAATGCGGGTATACACCCCAGTATGAAGGCTTGCAGAAACTGGCCACCCAGTACAAAGACAAACTGGTGATCGTTGGTTTCCCGGCCAATAATTTCGGCGGACAGGAGCCGGGCAGTAACGAGGAGATCGGTTCGTTCTGCAAAAAGAACTACGGAGTGAGCTTTCCGATGGCTGCCAAGGTGTCGGTCAGCGGAGACGATATGCACCCGCTGTTTCGCTACCTGGTAGCGGAAGCAAAGAAGCAGGGCCTAACCGAACCTGTGGTGCGCTGGAACTTCACCAAGTTCCTGATCGATGAGAAAGGCAAGCTGGTGAAAGTGTTTCCGAGCAAGGTGGCGCCGATGAGCGAAGAGCTGACTGCTTACCTGAAGTAAATCTGATGGTCGTTTTGAATAGGAGCTTCCGGGCTCCTTTTTTTTATGCCCGCCCGCGGCCGGCACAGCTTTGTGCCTTGCTCTGGCATGAATTTTTACCTGTCGATGCTACCACAATAAATCATTGAATTATGAAAAAACTCATGTTTGCAGCCATTGCTGCTACGCTGCTGGTAGCCTGTAACGAAGCGGGCGATGGTTCGGAAACGCGCACCGACACCGCCCGTACAACTACCACAACTACGGGAACCACGTCGATGGATACGACGGGCACTTCCACAAACACCACCACCACAACCACCAACACAACAAGCAACAGCGCCTACGCCCCTGCCGAAGGCGATGTGACACGCCGGAACGGCAAGGTGATGGTGATGCGTAATGGACAGTGGGTGGAAGCCGACGCCGATGTAACGCTGGACAACGGCACCGTGGTCACCCGCAAGGGTCGTGTAACCCGCGAGGGCAAAGAAGTGGAGCTGGAAGAAGGTGAGACGGTCAACCGCTCGGGTAACTTTTTCGATCGGGCCGGAAATGCGATTGAAAATGCCTGGGATGCCACCAAGCGCGGCGTGAAGAAAGCCGGAAAAGAGGTAGGCGAAGCAGCGGAAAAAGTGGGCGACAAGGCCAAAGACCTTGTTACGGACGAGAAGAAACAGCAATAGCCGTTCCTGAAAAATCTACACGCCACGAAGGCTTCCTGCACCGGCACCTGCGTTGCTGCGGGACTACCTTCGTGGCTTCTTTCTGCTCAGCTTTCCAGGGCGAGGTACTCCAGTTCCCCATAGGCATCTACGCGCACCACAATGAGGTAGTCGGTAAGCGCAGGATCGATGGAGTAATCGAAAAGCGTATAACCTTCGTCGCTGTCGGGATAAAAGCCGACGCGCACCAGCTGCAGGCGGCGGATAAAATGCGCGTCGCGGCTATCCGGAGCGGCCAGGGGATCAGCGTCCTCCGGCTCAGCCCCGGCCAGTTCGAGGTGGTGATCGATATACATCCGGATCGTATCCTCTTCGCCATCGGCCAGCGCCTCCTCCATCCATTGCCGGTTGCAGGCATCTTGTTCGGGTAGGCTGCCGAGCATGCGGCGCACACCATCCAGGCGTTCCGGCGCAATGGAGGGACCTTCGAGGTTCAGGTCCAGCGAGATGTTTTGTCCGTTCACCACGGCCTCGCCATCATAAAATTCTTCCGGAGCGTCCAGCGGAATGCTACCGAAGACCGTCAAAAGATACTGGTTCATACAAGCGGATCTTGCCCTAAAATTACCTTTTCCCGGCCGCTAGTCAATGGCGCATTAACTTGCACTCCTATTCCGTGCATTATGTTCCGTGACGTCATTGGCCAGGAGGCCGTAAAACAGCACCTGGTAGAAATGGTGCAGCACAACCGCCTCAGCCACGCCCTTTTGTTTCTCGGGAAAGAAGGCAGCGGCGCCTTGCCCCTGGCCAGCGCCTTTGCGAGCTATGTGGCCCTGCTGCCGCTGAAAGAACAGGCTCCTGCCGAAGCATCCCTGTTCGGGGAGCCGGCACCGGTGCAGCTTCCGGCAAGCGCGGCGGCCGCTGATGCCTGGATGGAACAGCAGCCCTCTTTTGCAAAAGCCCGGGGCCTGGTGCACCCCGACATCCACTTTTCATATCCCGTAATTCCGCGCAAGACCGGCGACAAACCCGTAAGTACCGACTACGCTGCCGAATGGCGCCAGTTCCTCACCCAGCAACCCTACGGAAACGTATACGACTGGCTGCAGTTTATCGGGGCCGAAAACAAGCAGGGAAACATCACGGCGCAGGAATGCAACGAGATCATCCGCAAACTGAACCTCAAGAGCTTCGAAAGCGGCTTTAAAGTGCTGGTGCTCTGGATGCCCGAATACCTGGGAAAGGAAGGCAACAAGCTGCTGAAACTGATCGAGGAACCGCCGGCAGATACCCTTTTTATCCTGGTTGCGGAAAATGAAGGCGCTATTCTGAATACCATCCTTTCGCGCTGCCAGCTGGTGAAGGTTCCGGCCCTGGAACCGGCGGATGTGGAAGCAGCCCTGACCGACCGGGCCAAGGCAGCTCCCGAGCTGGCGCGAAGCCTGGCCAACTCCTGCGAAGGCAACTTCCGCGAGGCCCTGCACCTGCTGCAGCACGCCGACGAAAACTTCAGTGCCCTGCTGCGCGAATGGCTGGGGGCTACGATCCGCTACAATCCGGCCGGCCAGCTCAAGGTCATCGACGAAATGGCGCGGCTCGGACGCGAGAAGCAAAAACAGCTCCTTCGTCACTTTACCCAGCTCATGGAGCAATCGCTGCGGCTGGAAGTGTTGGAGGGCGCGGCACAGGAAGCCCTGCTGCACAGCTTTTCTCCCACTGATCTCGACTTTGCCCTGCGTCTCAACAAGGTGATGGATGCGGAACAGAAAGAAGCCCTGGCCCGCGTACTCGACGAAGCCACCTACCACATTGAGCGGAATGCCAATGCCAAAATCCTCCTTCACGCGGTAACCATCAAGATGTTCCATATCATCCGGAACCGGGTGGTGGTGTCGGTTTAAAAGCAACGGCAGGTCGGTTTCCGGCTGGAAATACGCAACAATCAATGCTCAATATTCAATTTTCAAGGGAAGCCTGATCGATCCGGACACCCATGACAGATGTGTATTGAACACTGAATATTGATCATTTCCCCCCGAAGTGCATCATTCGGCTATTCTCCTCCATTTACCATTCCCTTCCTTTCCTTTCTTCAAACCCTACCGAAAAGGATTATATTTGCCCTAAGCCCGCGAGGGCCCCCAATATATATCCGTGGTTATCCGGAACTGTGCCGTTTGCATGACATTGCTATTGACCGCTCACTATAAAAGGAGGAATCCATCCGGTTTCCACCCTGTTTACCGCCTGTTTGGATCCTGCTGCGGCAGATTCTGTCTTTCCCCTGCAAGGAAATTCTCAACTATTCAGGCAAGGCATAGCATCGCCGTCCCGGCTGTCCGATTTCCCGGTCTTTTATCACCTTAAAGCACAAGGACCCTCTAGATATGGGATGTGGAAATTGTGGCAGTAAAGGCACTCCCAACGGCTGTAAGAGCAACGGGAGCTGTGGCACCAACAGCTGCAACCGCCTGAATGCCTATGACTGGCTGGTCAACCTGCCGATTGTGGATAGCGAGAGCTATTGCCGCGTCGTGGAGGTGACCTTTGGCAATGGGAGCCGGAAGGAGTTTTTCCGGAACAGCACCCTGCATTATTTCGAAACCGGTGAGCCGGTAGCCGTAGAAGGCGTATCGGGCTTCGACGTAGGCGAGATTTCCCTGACCGGGGAAACCGTGCGCCTTCAGTTGAAGAAAAAGGGCGTCAAGGAAAACGCCTCCGACATGAAGCGGATCCTCCGCCGCGCCACCGAACGCGACATCGAACTCCTGAAGCAGAACAAAGCGCGCGAGCGCGATGCCCTGATCCGCACCCGGGCCATTACCCGTCAGCTGAAGCTCAATATGAAGATGAGCGAGGTGGAGATCCAGGCCGATGGTAAGAAAGCGACCTTCTATTACATCGCCGACGACCGTGTCGACTTCCGGGAGCTGATCAAAATCCTGGCCGGCGAATTCAAGGTAAAAGTGGAAATGCGGCAGATCGGCGCCCGGCAGGAAGCGGGTAAGGTCGGCGGCATCGGCTCCTGCGGACGCGAGCTTTGCTGCGCCACCTGGCTCACCGAGTTCAAGAGCGTCAACACGGCGGCGGCGCGCTACCAAAACCTGTCGATCAACCAGACCAAGCTGTCGGGCCAGTGTGGCCGCCTGAAATGCTGCCTCAACTACGAGCTCGACACCTACCTGGATGCCCTCCAGGGCTTTCCGGAACATGCCGACCTGCTGCGCGTACAGCGCGGAACGGCTACGCTGATCAAAAAAGATATTTTCAAAAACCTGATGTGGTACGTGCTGCCCGACTCCTCGAAGCAGTATCCGGTAACCATCGAGCGCGTCCGGGAAATCAAAGCGCTGAACCAGCAGGGTGTGATTCCCGACGAATTGGGCGTGGTGGAAGTGGTCAGCACCAAAGCCAAGGAAGTGGAACCGGAATTCGTGGATGTGGTGGGGCATATCAGCCTCCGCAGTCTCGAAAAGGCCGACCGCAAGCGCCGCGACCAGCGCCGCCAGCAACAGCAGCCCAGGGGCCAGCAGAGCACGCCGAGGGCAGGCCTGCCGGTACCAACAAAGCCTGCACCCGGCGCCGGCGACGACAAAAGCAACCCGCAACCCCGTCGTGAGCGGGGCGGTGGCGGTGGCGCCAAGGAGGCACGGCCGCCGAGAGTGCAGGGCGAACAAGCCGCCAAAGGCAACCAGCAGCCGCGTCCGCAAAATCAGCAGCCCCGGAAGGCGCAACAGCAACCACCCAAAACGGAGCAGCCGCGGCCCGAGCAACCCAAGGCCCAGCAGCCCCGCCGCGAGCGCGGCGGCAACACGCCGCGTCCCGAAGGCGAGCAGAAGAAGCAGGAGCCGCAGCAAAAGAAGCAGGGCGGCGACGAACTTCCCCGCTCACAGGGCAGCCGCAGGCGTCGCGACACCGATGGCCGGCAGGATCCGCCTAAAGCGGCCGAATAAGCCTAAACAAATCAATTTCAAAGCCCCTTCGGGGGCTTTTTTCATGGAGAAACCAGAAAGACCGTTCCTCCGGAATCAGGGGCGTATCTGCGCGCTCTAAAGCCGGTGATCACGGAAAAAAAACAGGAAATCATGATGTTTTCACCAGGGTTTTTGGTTTTCTGTCCGTCAATTTTGAACGAAAACTCTCTGTATGGACAAAGAAATTTTCACCTTCAGCTGGTTCGAAGTGTTCGCAATTGTCATTAACCTGGTCATTCTGGGTGTGGTAGTTTAGGTACTGTATCTGCTGATTCGTTTTCTCAAAAGCACCCCCCCCGCTGAAATTACAACCTGCACAGCAGCCTCGTTGCTTTGAAAGCCATCGGATAAGCCAATGGCTTTCCTCCTGATTCATGCGCTCCGCCCCTGATCGCACAGCAAGGCCTGACGCCTTCCACAGCATCAGTTCCCGGCCGAAGCGTCAGCACCTTCCGCCGCAATCGCCTTGTACACGGCATCGAGCACCTTTTCGCGGATATTCAGGGAAGACAACAGATTGGTACGGTTGGCGTACACGCGGTTGCTCAGGAAGATGTAGACCAGTTCACGCTTCGGGTCGGCCCAGACGGCAGTGCCCGTAAATCCGGTATGACCGAAGGTGGCATCCGACACGAAACTACCCGGGTAGGGCGACTTGCGGGTGGCATTGTCGCGCTCGGGCTTGTCGAAGCCAAGGCCGCGCCGGCTGCCGGCACTTCCATAGGCCGTGAACAATTCAATGGTCTCCGGTTTCAGGTACTGCCGCCCGTTGTAGCTGCCTCCAGCCGCCAGCATCTGGTACAGCGCAGCCAGGTCGCCAGCGGTCGAAAACAGGCCCGCATGGCCGGCAACACCGCCAAACAGGGCGGCATTCTCATCGTGCACATAACCGCGCAGCAACTGCCGGCGGAAATAGGTTTCGTTGTCGGTAGGCACGGTTCGCTCCCCGCCGAAGCGGGTGGTCGGGAGAAAACCGGTCGTCAGCATCCCCATCGGCCGGTAGAAGGTCTGCGCCACGTAGGCATCAAGCCGCTGTCCCGTTACCGACTCCACCACCTTGCCGAGCAGGATAAAGTCCAGGTCGCTGTAGAGGTAGCGGGGCGCACCGAGGCGGCTCCGGACGATCCGCAGCAGCATGCTGTCTTCCCAATCGGTGCGCAGCCACAGGTTGCGGGCAACGGGGATATTGAACTCCGGGCTCTGGGCACTGCGGTAATAACGCTCCGATGGCTGCTTCGTCTGCGGATCCAGGGTTTCGGGATAGAGCGGGATGCCGGCGGCCAGCCCAGCCTGGTGCAGCAGGATGTTGCGCAGGGTGAGTCCCGCCTTGTCGGTTCCCCGCGCCAGGGGCAAATAATCGCCCAGGGTGCCGTCGAGCGAGATACGCCCATCCTCATACAGCTTCATCAGGGCTACTGTGGTGGCAGAGGTCTTGGTGAGAGAGGCGAGGTCGTAGATACTTTCGAGGTGGGTGGGCTGATCGAGCGGATCGTAGCCATAGCGGCCAAAGGCTTTGTGGTATTTCACCTGTCCCTTGTGCAGCGCGAGCACCACGCCCCCCGGAAATACGCGGCGGGCGATGCCGTCGCGCATGATGCTGTCGATGGCCAGCCAGGGCGCCGCAAAGCCAGTGGGAGCGAAACGCCCCACCGCCGCCGCATGACCGTAAGACAGGTCGCATACCGATACCGGAAGCTTGCCCCGCGCCGGCAGGCGGCCCAGCAAAAAAGCGGCGGCGGCTTCCTGCGTCAGGGAATCGTCCTGGTAAAGTCCAACCAGTGTCGAAGCCCCGCAAAAGTTTCGTGCTGCATACACGTTGCCAAAAAGCAGCGTGGCCGCAGCAGGACCGTTGAGACGGCTCCAGAGCAGCTGCGCCGCCGCGCTGATGCCGAAGTTGTTGGCGGGCTTCAGCGCATATTCGTGCAGCCCGATCAGCACGGCATCGTAGCGGCCGCGTTGCACGAGTGCAGCCAGGCTGTCGGCTGCCACGCTATCCTGGCGGTACGAAAAAGCAAACACATCGACCGTGCCGGCCTCACGCAGGCGGCGTGCCGCCACGGGCTCATTGCCGCTGCCGATGGCTACATAAGCCATCCGCTTTCCGCCGAGGGGCAGCAGCAGGGCATCATTGCGCAGCACGGTCACGGTCTGCACAGCGATGGCCGCGCGAATGGAATCGGCTTCGGCATTCAGGTCGTTCAGCAACCCCGCCGTATCGACGATCTGGGGCAGGTGCAGCCCCAGTTCGTACTTGGCATGAAGCACCTTCTTCACACGATCGCGCAGCACATTCTTGCGGATTCGCCTGTCTTTCACCGCCTGCCGGATGGCCTCCAGCGCCGCCGGAACATCGTCGGGCAGGCAGAGCAGGTCGTTGCCCGCTTCGAGGGCCCGCACGGCAGCCTCTCCCGCGGGAAAGAACTTGGTGACGCCCTTCATCTCGAGCGCATCGGTGAAGGTGAGTCCTTTGTAGCCCAAACGGTCCCGGAGCAGATCCCGGATGCTGTTGGCGGAAAGCGAGGTCGGAAGATTGGCGGTGGTATCGATGGCCGGAATTGAAAGGTGAGCTACCATCACACTGCCCACACCGGCGCGGAACAGCTCCCGGAAGGGATAGAGTTCGAGGGAATCGAGCTGCTCCGTAGATTTACGGATAACGGGAAGGTCGTAGTGGGAGTCTACCTCCACATCGCCATGACCCGGAAAGTGCTTGGCGCAGGCCATGATACCGTTGTCCTGCATCCCGTTCATATAAGCGATTCCCATGCGGGCCACCTTGAACTTATCTTCTCCGAAAGAGCGGTAACCGATGACGGGGTTGTTGGGATTGTTGTTGACATCCACTACCGGTGCATAGTTCACGTGAATGCCCAGCCGCTTCATCTGCCGGCCGATGGCACCTCCCATCCGGTACACGAGGTCTTCGTTCGGCAGGGCGCCCAGCGTGCTTTGAAAGGGGTATTTCTTGATGCTGTCTAGCCGCATGCCCAGGCCCCATTCGCCATCGATGGTCACGAGCAGGGGCGTACGCGCCAGCGACTGGTAGTAATTGGTAAGCAGGGCCTGCCGCATCGGGCCGCCCTGGAAGAAAACGAGTCCGCCCACATTGTGCCGGCTGACCAGGCCTGCCACCTGCGCCACATGTTCGGGGCCCAGGTTGCTGTGGGCGCGGATCACCATCAGCTGCGCGATCTGTTCGTCGGTGCTGAGTTTTTTATAGACACTGTCTACCCAATGCTTTGCCGTGCGGCTTTTTTTCTGGGAAAAGGCAACACCCGAAACCAGGAGCGCCGTCATCAACGCAACAAGTCGCTTCATACGTACCATCAGGACACAATTTAAGCCAATTCAGGATGGGCAAAGATGTCAATGCCGTTTACTTAAGCCACGCACATCGGACCCAGCTTGCGCTTCTTCCCTCACCTCCGGCCCCTCACCCCCGGCCCCTCTCCCGGAGGGAGAGGGGTGCGAAGCCCATCATGGTAGGACTTTCCCTCGCCCTTTGGAAGAACCTGTCCCGCCTGAGCGGGAGTAGTTGGGGAGAGGGACCCGGGGTGAGCGAATCGTGCAGGAAAACCGATCAGGACGGCGTGCGCAGGTCGTCGGTGGTCAACACACCCGGCTGGTTGGCGAAAAGCCGGTACATCCCCCAACCCGAAAGCACACCCAGCAGGGCGCCTGCGGTAACATCGAGGGGGAAATGTACGCCTACATACACCTGGGCATAACAGATCGTGGCCGCCCAAACCGGAAGTGCATAGGCCCAGCGGCCGATGAAGGGACGCAGCACCAGGAACAGGAAGGTGGCTACTCCGAAATGATTGGCCGCATGCGATGAAGTGAAGGAAGAATTGCCGCCGCAGTAAGGCGCCAGCATCCGAAGCTGGTCGAGCACCTCGGGGTCGCGGCAGGGACGCAGACGCAGCACCAGCTTCTTGATCACGGCACTGCTGATCAGGTCGGTAAGCACCGCCGTGGCAATCGTATAGCCGATTACCCATCCGCCACGCCGGAAGTTGACCAGTAGAAATACGAACAGGAAAAGGTACAGCGGCAGCCAGGTGCTTTTCTCACGCACCAGGGGCAGCACCGCATCGAGCAGGGGGTGATGCCAGCGCCCGTTGATGATGCGGAAAAGAGCCTTGTCCAGGTTGAGCAGGAATTCCATTGCGGGTGGAAAGATACAGAAAGGGCTACCATCAGGCAGCCCTTTCGCTGATCCTGCACAAGGCAGGCGAAGATCATTTATACGAGTTCGATGTCGAAATTCACCAGTTCCTGGAACTGGCGGATGCGGCTGTCGATGTCATCCTTCGTGAGTTCGCGCAGGCGCTCTGTGCCGAATTTCTCCACGCAGAACGAAGCCATGGCCGAGCCAACGATGATGGCCGTTTTCATGTTTTCGTAAGAGATGTCCTTCGTGCGGGCAATATGACCGATGAAGCCTCCGGCAAAGGTATCGCCGGCGCCGGTGGGGTCGAATACATCTTCGAGGGGCAGGGCGGGCGCGAAGAACACGTTATCGCCATGAAACAGCAGGGCGCCGTGTTCGCCTTTCTTGATGATGAGGTATTTGGGGCCCATTTCCATGATCTTGCGGGCGGCTTTCACCAGCGAATATTCGTGGCTCAGCTCGCGGGCCTCGCTGTCGTTAACCAGCAGCACGTCCACTTCTTTCAACACGGCCTTGAGATCGTCGAGGGCCACTTCCATCCAGAAGTTCATGGTATCCATCACGATCAGGCGCGGGCGTTCCTTCAGTTGTTTGATCACCGCATGCTGCACCGCGGGAACCAGGTTGCCCAGCATCAGGAACTCGACGCCCTGGTAGCTTTCCGGCACTACCGGCTCGAAGTTGGCCAGCACATTGAGCTGGGTATCGAGCGTGTCGCGGGTATTCATGTCCATATGATAGCGGCCACTCCAGAAAAATGTCTTTTCATTTTCCTTGATCTGTACGCCTTCCAGGATGACACCCCGGTCTTCCAGCACCTGCAGTTCTTCTTTAGGGAAATCATAGCCCACTACGGAGAGCTGGCGGATGGGCCGGCAGAAATTGCTGGCGCTCCAGGCGATATACGTGGCTGCGCCACCGATGATGCGGTCGCTTTTGCCAAAGGGGGTTTCAATAGCGTCGAAGGCCATGGAGCCTACTACCAGTAAGGACATAAAAAGAAGAAGATTTAGAACGGTTGAGATGGCGGCGGGGCCATCGCCCGACCGAATAGAGGGGCGTGCAAACCTACACCAAACGCTGTGAAGCCCCAAAAACTTGTTGTGCCGGCACGGTGCTTCCGGCAAAGAAAAAGGCCCCCCGGGGCCTTTTTCTTAAGATACAGGTCGCTTAGGATCAGAAGCGCACACCAATGGATGCACCGAAGCGGAAGCCGGGTAAAAAGCCGTTGTAGCGGGTCGTAACCGTGCGGTTGTTCCGGTCTACGTTGACTTCGGTTTTATTGCCCAGGATCGGAATATCGTCGATGATGTTCTTGATTTCACGGCGGGCATCCTCTTCCTGCACCAGGGTCCAGGGAATGGGAGAAGTGATGTCGCGGAAGGTTCCGTCGAACTTGCTGATATTGGCTTCAGGGCCAAGGAGGAAGAGGTCGAATGCCACCACTTTGGCAATCATGAACTGAACGCCCAGCTGGCCGCCGACGCCGAAGCCGTTATAGTTGAGCCCCACGTTATAGATTTCGCGGTCGGTGGCATCCTTGTTGTCGAAGGTGCCCGACCCCTTGAAATTGACATATTTAAGATAGGGCTCGAAATAGAAACCGCTCATGGTCTTCTTGCCCAGATACATCCGGTAGCCACCCTGTATAGAGAATGTTTTGACGGTAAGGTCTACCCGCTCTTCGGCATTGTCGCGGGTAAATGTGCGCTGTGCCGGAATGCCCAGACCAAACGTTACAGAACGCTTCGGCCGGAAGTTGTATTCTCCGCTGAGACCGATCTTTCCGAAGGCCAGTGATCCCGGGTTCCATTTGGCGGTGAAGGGGCGACGGTTGGCTTCCTTCGCGTTGGCCTTTTGTTCGCTTTGCTGGGCCTGCGCGGTCAGAGAACCAAGCAGCAGGGACAAGGTCAGGGCTTTAATCGCTTTCATGCAACATGTGGTTTTAGAGCTTAAAGATAGGGGGGGCTGAATGTATCCCCGCATCAAAGGGTCCGGCGGCCCGAAAGAGTGCCGGTTCCATACTGGTCAACGATGGTGCCGGTAACATTATCAACCGAAACAGTGCCACCAACCTGGGAGCTGCTGCTGCTGGTTACGCTCCAGTTGTTGTTGGTAACCGAGCCGCGGAAGGTGCTTACCGTGGTGCCGCCGTCCCGCTTCGCCACACCGGAGAAAGCAGTCAGTGCGCGTGCCATCAGGATGTTGAAACGTCCAACCTCGCGTCCGCCCGCAGCCGGCTTATCATAGGATCCCTCAAAGGCCTCGATCAGTGAGGTAGACGTCTCCTTGTAAATCGTGAAGGAGGCATTGGGGTGACCCGGAATGCTGCTCGACAACACGGTGGGGGTTCCGCCCGTAGCGCCTACAGAAAAGGTCACGGTGATCGGTCCTCCGGGCGTGCCCGGCCAGGTGCCGGTAAAGTCGCCTACCAAAGGCTGCCCCGGGGTGTAGTTGATATTAGCCGTGAGCGTGGTCGATACATTATCGATGGTCAAAAAGGCGGTCATCGTGTTGCCATTGTTGCTCAGGTCGAACTTGACGGTGCCGGAGGATCCCACCACCGTGCCTTTGTAGATACCCGTAGCAATGTTATCGTGCTGCGCACGGGCTTCAGGTGTACGTGCGCAGGTGGCACAGGAGTAAGGAACTTCCTCCTGCTTGGTACTTTTCTTGCAGGACAGGACCGCGCTTAACGACAGCATCAGAAGCAGCGAATAGAAAAAACGGTTCATAGTGGGTGGTTTTGCCAGCAAGATTAAACATACCCGGCGAACCCGCGAATGTGAAATAAGTAGTATTTGTTCTACAAACTGCGGGTAACCGATGCCGGTAGTAGCCACTCAGTGTAACCCCGCCTTGCGCAGCGCCTCGGCCCGGTTGCCGGCATGCAGTTTTTCGTAAATGTTCCGGATATGCGTGCGCACGGTTTCAATGGAAATGAACAATTGCGCGGCAATCTCTTTATAGCTGAAGCCCTTCGAAAGCAACTCCAGCACTTCTTTCTCTCGTGCCGAGAGACTGGCCCGGGGGTCTACATAGGTAAAGTCATTCTGAAAAGTCGTAACCACCTTTCGGGCGATCTGGCTGCTCATCGGACTACCGCCGCGTTGCAGGTCTTGCAGCGACTCTATGAGTTTGGTTGCCGGTGTATTTTTCAGCACATAGCCCGAAGCGCCTGCCTTCAGGGCTTTGAACACACGGTCGGCATCATCGTATACACTCAGCACCATGAACTGCACATCGGGCCGGAGGGGCTTAAGCCAGGCAATGAAGTCGATGCCGCTCTTGCCCGGCAGCTGGATGTCGGTCAGCACGATCTCCACCTCATTAGCCAATCCCTTCTCGAAAAAAGCGATCGCTTCCTCCGCGCTGGCAAAGGTGGCTGCCAGGTTGAACATACCCGAGCCGGCAATGAGTGCCGTCAGGTAGTTCCGGATGCTCTCATCATCTTCAAGAATGACTAATGATACCATATGTTCAAAAGTACATTTTTGTGAAGGGCTGGGGAGGGTAAAAAAGTAGTATTCATAGACAAATTGCGGGTTCAGCGCTCAGGTATCTTTCGTACAACCAGGCCAAGCGCCGCCTTCGACATCAGCGGCAATACAAAGTGAAGCTCCGTACCACCGCCTCCGCTCTTCATGGAAAAATAGCCACCGATATCCAGCATCCGTTTTTCCATATTGCGCAGGCCGTTGGCGCCGGCGCGGGTCTTTTCGGGCATGCCGGCCCCGTTGTCGCGAACGGTAAAATGCAATTGGCGGCTGTCGCAAGCGGCCTCCAGAACGATCGTTTCCGCGCCACTATGCTTCAGCGCGTTATGCAGGGCCTCTTTAACCACCAGAAACAGGTTGCGGCGCTGCTCGTTGGAAAGGCGCAGCAGGGGCACTTCGGATGGAAAGCGGATACCGAAGTCGATATTTTCGAAAGGCTCAAAATACTCCTGTGCCTGCTCGCGCATGTAGGCCAGCAGGTTTTCCAGGGAGTCGTTCTGCGGGTTGAGTGTCCAGATGATTTCGCCCATGTTTTTGACCAGTCGCCGTGCCTGCGCCGAAATGGTGGCCACATCGCGGTGCAGTTCGGCCTCTGCCCTCTTTTGTGTCTGGATCAGCTCGCTGAGCAGCGCAATCTGTGTCAGACCCGAGCCGATCTCGTCGTGCATATCGCGCGAGATGCGGTTGCGCTCTGCATCCAGCGCCCGTTCTTTCTCGAGCGCCCGTAGGCGGCGCTGGATATTCCGGCGCGTAACGGCCCGCGTAACGGCAATCACCACACTCATGATCAACAGCGACACCAGCACATAAAACCAGGAACGCTTCCAGAAGGGGGCGGCGATATCGAAGCGCAGGCTCAGCAAGGGGCTCTCCAGGCCCGCCGGATTGATGGCCTGTACCAGCAGCGTGTAGTTCCCGGGCGGAAGATTCGGATAGCGCACGGAGCGGTTGGCGGTCAGCACCCAGCCCGGGTCCCAGCCTTTAAGCCGGTAACGGATCTTGTTGGCCTGCGGCCTGGTAAAATCGAGTACCGAGAATTGAAAGGAGAGCGTATTCTGACGGTGATTCAGCCGCACCGAGCGCGCGGCGCGGAAAGCGGAATCCTGCAAGAGCAACTCTTCGTTTACATGGATCGAAGAAAGAGCTACCTGTGGCGGTGTTTCGCTCAGGTGCGCACCGGGCGCCTGGCTCCTGAACCAGTTAAAACCTTTGATGCCCCCAAAGTAGAAGGTTCCGCTCGCACCCCTGAAAAAAGCATTGGTGTTAAACTCATTGCTCTGGAGGCCGTCGGCATGGGTAAAGTTGGTGAACTGCTGCCGCCTCCGGTCGAAGAAGCTGAGTCCCCCGTTGGTGCTGAGCCAGAGATTGTGCTGCTCATCTTCCAGCACACCATACACATAATTGTTGCCGAGCCCCATCCGGCTGTCATAGATCCGGAAGCGCCGGGAATCCCGGTCGAAGTGAATGAGCCCTTTTGCAGAAGCCACCCATAAGAAGCGGTTGTCCTGGCCATCCACCTGCACGCTGCGGAGGTCTACCCCCGGGAAGTATTTCTCCCTGGCCACGAAGCTGTCGCCGTGCGCCTCGGCACGATAGAGTCCTACCTGCGGACAGGTATACCAGATCTCGCCCGGCCGGGTTTCCACCAGGGAAGTGGCAATGGAGTTGAGCGGCCCCGAACGGAACGTGCGGGTTTCATAGATGCCCTCCTTCTTCCTGAGACAGGCCAGACCCTGGATCGTTGCCGCCGCAATGCGGCCATCCTGCAACTGCCGCATCTGAAACACATAAATGTTCCGGTCGTAAAGCGGCACCGCCGTCTGCGGCCGGAAGTTAACAAAGCGCCCGCTTAGCGTGTCAAACAAGGAAAAACCGCGGTTATGACCGATCCATATCTGCCCCGCACGGTCTTCCAGGATAGACCCCACAATATCTCCACCCAGCGAACTGGGATCTTCCGGGCGGTGCCGGAAATTTTTCAGGGTTTGCGCTTCCGGGTCGAAGATGCTCAGGCCATTGGAATGCGTTCCGAACCAGATACGTCTGCGCCGGTCTTCATAAAAACACTTGACAAAATAGTCTTTCAGAATGGGGTAGTCGCCTTCGTTGTGCGGGAAAAGCTCGAAGCGTGGTGGCTTGAGGTCGAGGCGGCACACGCCCCCGCCATCGGTCCCGATCCAGAGGTTGCCGCTCCGGTCGATCAGGCCTACGCGCAGCAGGTCAAACGGAAGCGATCGGAGCTTGGTATTGTCGTGCCGGTACCGGAAACGCAGGTCCGTCTTCAGGTCATGCAACACAAGCCCATTGCCGCTGGTCAGAATCCACAGGCGGCTGAACGGATCTTCGATGATATGGGTAATACTGTTGAGCGGCTTGTTGCTGTCATCATAGCTGGTCCACCTGCGCTTACCGGTAAGGGAATCATGGATATAAATCCCGTTCTCAAGGATGATAAATGACTTTTTTCGTCCCGGACAGAAGGCAAACACCTGTTCGTTTGGCATTTCGGTGCGGTATTGCCGCGTACGGGTATCAAAAAAGACGAGCCCGCCGTTGATGAACATTGAAAATACCATCACGCCTTCGCCGGTCAGGTAGCCATTGCTGTTGTACCGGTTATTCTTCGGCCAGGAGGCGGGGAAGGGTATGGTCTCAAAAGTTCTGCGGCGGAGGTGAAAGCGGCTCGCCCCATAGTGCGCATTGAGCAGCCACAGATAACCGTCTCGAATCCCCAGTGCCATGAAGATGGTATTGCCATAACTACCCTCAGGGAATCGGCGCACGGCCTTCAGACGTTCGAGCCCACGGTCATACACGTAAATGCCGGTTTCATTGGCAAACCAGATGTTTCCATCGGCGTCCTCGCAAAGCCTGCCCCGGATATAATTGGAATTGCCGGCAGCTGCCTGATCATCGAGTACGCGGTAGTTCCGCACCTCGTAGCCGTCGTAACGGTTAAGCCCGTCGGCGGTACCGAACCACATGAAGCCCGCATGGTCCTGATGGATGGCATAGACCGAACTTTGCGACAGACCCTCATTCACGCCCAACGCCTCGAAGCGGGGTATGACCGGCTGCGCAGCAAGCAACAAAGGCAAAAGCAGACAACCTAATAAGGCCGGAAGGCGCATATAGAGTAGTTCGGTATCCGTAAAAATACGAAGTGCCCGCCAATAGCCGCTACCGTTAGTTCAGACAGCCCGCGGCTCCGGGGAAGGTTAGGAAAACCGGCTGCCGCCTGGAATAAAGGCCGCCGCCCCCCTTGTTCAGGGGCACCTCCGTTAACATTCTCTTAGCATCCCACCCCTTAAAAGTGCCGTCCCCGCTGCATTACAGCCATTTCGGACAGGCCTCCGGGGGAATGGACCCACCAAATCCGGATTTCACCCCACATATGCCCCCATCTGCCGAAGGGCGGCCGAAAACGGCTTTCGGCGGGAGTAGTTTTACACTGTTCAATCGAAAGAGCGAACCTTTTTCGAAGCCGCACACACCCTTTTAACCTACCTCTGATGAACAAGAACACCCTTTCCCTCGCCACCCTCGCGCTTCTTTTCTCTTCTGCCACATTGGTTAGCTGCTCCAAGGAAAAACTGGACCCGCCGGTTACGGAAGCACCCGTTCCGGAAAGCGCCCTCACCGTTCCGACCGACAGCCTGAACGCACCCGTGGATATGTCGATGGCCATGGCCACCACCACTACCACCAGCACCGCTACTCCTTATCGCTTCAGCATCAATTACGCCGGTCGCCCCAATACGGGCTATACCACTACCCAAGCTTCTCCCGACTACAAGAACCTCTCCTACTGGATGGGCAGCCGCTCCACTCTCTATAACGGCATGCTCACGACTACGCTGGCCCGCTATACGGTTGGTATCAATGGTGGCACCCTTTCGAAGATGAACGTTCCCGATGCTTCCGAATACACGGTTTCCTTCCGCATGATGTTCGACAGCAACTTCGACTTCAGCGCAGGCGGTAAGGTGGGCTTCGGCGCCCTCATCGGCACCGGCTACACCGGCGGCGTTCCGGGCTGGGATGGCAACGGTGGCTCCGCACGCATCATGTGGTACAAAGGCGCCGGCGGCCGTGTTTACCTGAAGCCTTACATCTACCATAAAGATCAGCCCGGCACCTACGGCAACGATTTCGGCAAGACCTATCCCGCCACCGGCAACATCGCCAAAGGCGTATGGCACACCGTGAAGATCTATGTGAAGAGCAACACCGGCTGGAACACCGATGGCCGCCTCACGATGACGATCAACGGCAGCACCCTGATCGATCAGCCGATCCGCTGGACCACCAATAACGCCAATCGCCTCATCAACAACATCGTCTTCGAAACCTTCCGCGGCGGCTCTGAAAGCTACTGGCAGTCGGCTACCGATGGCAAGATTTACTTCAACTCCATCACCTATGGTGTTGGCCGCCTTTAAGCGCTGACTCCTGGAACGATAAAGGCCACCCCGCGGGTGGCCTTTTCTATTCGTAAGCGCCGGTGCTTTCAGGCGGTCTGCCGGGTTTCATCCGGTTCTTTGCTCCGGGAGCCGGCAAACACGCCCTTCTTCATCACGAAGCCGAACAGCAGCCCGCTCAGCGCCCAGATGACCAGGCCTACCGCGAGGTCTACCGTCTTGTACCCTTCCCGGTTGATCAGGGGCAGCACCAGTTCCATAATGAGGAACATGATCGCCCCGAAAATCAATCCCTCCTTTACCCAATTGTAAGCCGGCACAGAAAGCACCGGTGGTTGGGAAAACCGCTGCTTCTGTTTGTTGAGCCAGCGGGCCTTCCATCCTTTCGCAAAGGCGATCCAGAGCGGAAAGGTAAGGAGCAGCACCAGGGCACTCGTGAGGTTGCGCAGGCAGGGAATGATGCCCCCGCAGTGATCGCAGTAAAGGCCGAACCAGTTGCCAAAAGCGGTTTTATTCTGCGGCGACCATTTCATGGAGGCGTGCAGCGTGTGGCAATGCGGGCAGGGCACGAAGCTCCGTTCTGCCAGTGGTTTACGGGTGTCCTTCTCCACCAGAGATACGTTGGGAATGCGCTGGCCCAGTATCAGCTCGTTGACGACCAGTCCCGGATTGAGGACCCAGTGCAGCATCAGCGGGTGCTTCCAGGTCCATACCTTGTACTTGTTTTTGTCGAAGTGCATGGCGATTGGTTTTTACGGTTTAATGATCCGAACGGACAGGATAAATTTAGAAAAAGTACCGCTTTGTAGCGAATGTCTGTTACTCAGATCCGGCCTCAGCCGGGCACATCCGTTACCGCCTGTCTCCGCACCAAAAAGTAATTCAGGAACAGGACTGTCAGGAGGGCCGCATATACTAAAATGAAGTACTCGAAATAGCTCACCTGCAGCACGGGTCGCGGCTTCACTTCCACCAGTAGCTGCCTGCCGATGGCGGTATCGGAAAACACCACGCTGCGCACGATGTTCCAGCCCAGGTGCATCGCAATGGGTGTGTAAAGAGTCGTCGTGCGGGCAAAGCCGAAGGCATAGACGGCACCCATCAGGCCAGTGGTGAGAAAAACCACCGCCATGGGCACCAATTGCCCGAATATTTCGAAGGAAAACCAGTGATAGATGCCAAAGGCGGCAGAAGAAGTCGTTATGGCCCAAATTACTCCGAGCCGGCGGAGCAGGATGTAGAACAAGGCACCCCGGAACAGCAGCTCTTCGAACAATACCGACTTGATGTTCCACCAGATGCCTTCCAGGATCGAAGCGGCGCGAAGATCATCCGACAACACCCAGGACTGTTTCGCAATAACGATCTTCAGCAGGTAATCGCCGGCCGATACCGCCGCAGTTACCGAGAAAAAAAGCAGCAGCAGTTGCAGGCGCTTCCACGTTGGGCGCAGGCCCAGCACCGACATTGATTTTCCTTCGATGTATCGGAGGAGCAGCCAGGAGATCAGGAGTTGTACGAGGATGCCGGCCATATCAGTGATCGTTTTGGCGGTAAAGCCACTGCGGAAAGAGGGAGTCTTTGGCGTGGGCATTCACCTTTGCCACCCATTCCGGAAAATCGTATCGTACGCGGATCATGCTATCGTTTTCGGCTTCGTAGGTGGCGAAGCGGTCGCCGTTCCGGGGATAACTCCTGAGTCCATGAGCCTGTTGCAGGAAATCCATATCCAGCACGCAGTCGGACTTATAGGTCCAGAGCAGCTCGATCTGTTCCTTCCCGCCTTCTGATGCCGGATACGTAAAGAAGTAATAGACGCACTGGCCATGAAATGAGTTTACAGCGTACTCGTCGTGAAAGCGCAATTCACAGAGGTAGGCAGCAGTATCGGCATGCCGCGGCGCCCAGGTATGCTTCCGGATGTTCTCAATACTCCGCAGCGGCGCAGGCTGCTGCAAAGAGGCACTGTCGTGGCGCGGAGAGATCTGCGGCGATGGCGCAGGCCGGTTCTCTGCGTTCTGACAGCCAATGGCGAGGATTGCGACAAGAATGGATAAGCGGTTCATAACAAAAGCAGATGGATGGCAGCGTTGCAGGTAAGGTACGTCATATTCCATAATGAAGTACGCAGCCGGTACTCCCTGCGTTGCCCGGCCATGTGAAAGTGGAAAGGCATTTGACAAGACACAAAGGCGCGTGCATACCCTGCTGTGGCTAAAGCTTTAATGCCTCTGGGCAAAGACGCTGCAAGTCGCTTTATCCATTGCGTTCTTCGATAACAACCGGCCGCGCCGTCGATAAAAAGGCCCGCGTATGACTCTCCGAAACAAACAGCTGCCATAAAAAAACTAACAGGGGCAGGTCGCTCCCGGCCAGACTTGCTTCGGGCTTGATGGCCACGAAGAAGCATACGGACAGGTAGCCCAGCAAGAAGGAGAGCAGGAAAATCGATCGGGCACCACCTAACCCCGTCATGCGTCCATAGAGCAACAAGGAACACACCGCTCCAATTCCACCGATGAGGGGAAAAGCAAATTGTTTGCTGAACAGGATGAGGTTTCCGCCTAAAACAAAGACAAGGAAAATCATCCCCATCCACAATGCCCAATACAGGGTGATCCACAGCAAGGCTTCTCCCAGCAGGTGTGTGGTTTTGAAACGTTCAAAAGGCAGCAACGCGAGGGCCCAACTCACCCCGGGTAGCAGAAAAAGCAGTTCTGAGCGCCAATTTACCAGCATAAGTCCGATCGCGCCCGGAACAGCGGTCTGGAGAAGTGTCCGGAGATAGGGAAGTGGTTTCGGCATAAAGCAGCTGTGGAACGAAAGTTACGGCAAACCGGATGGATCCGGACCACATTAGAGGGATGCTCCACCTTCCTAAGAAGCATAAAAAAGCCGCCCGGAGGCAGCTTCTCAACTAAAACGGTCAGCTTTAGTGGCTGGGCTTCGGAGGGTTGTTCTTCGCAAACTCCTTGTAAAAGTCATCTACCGATTTGATCTGGTCGGCCGTGAGCGGAATCTCCAAAAGTTTCTTCTGCTTGGCGGCTTTCAGTTCGGCAAGACGGGTGGCGCGGTCGGCCTCGCTGAGATCGCGCAGCTCGCGGGTGGCGGTCATGCGCATTTCGAGGTTGATCTCGAGCACCCGGTCTACCTGTGCCGCAGTCAGTCCGGTCTTCTCCATCATGCCGGGCTTGAATTGGGCCTTCATCTTTTCCAGCAGGGCGGCCTGGTCTATTTCGGGACTGGCTGAGCTGGCAGCGGCTTGCGGACGGGCATTTTCCTTTGTTGACGCGGCCGGGCCTGCCTGGCTGGATTGAGCCTGAACGGCAGTTACGGAGAAGGTGCCGGCGAGCAGGGTGAGGAGTACAAGCTTTTTCATAATAAAGATTTTAGTTGTGAAAGAGGGAAGTTATCTCCGTAATTCTACGCCTCATAGAAAAAGCAGTATGGGCGGTGTTAATGAATGTGAATAAGGCCGGTTTTTCTGTTCGGGATGAGGACAGGGGGGAACTGATCTGTCTGAATTTTACATTTTCCGCGCGGTAAGCCCGTCAATGAGCGAAACAGCATCACCAGCGCTGAAACTGCGGATCGCCGCGAGCAAGACTTGCAGGTTACGTACGGTGAGGCATGACGCGGAAAGAACGCCACGAACGATCGAACCGCAGCTACTTCCCTTTGAAGTCCGTAATGGTCTTTCCGTCATAACGATGCACCCCATCCAAAGCGCCAAACCAGATACTGCCATCGGCAACTTCCAGCATTCCGAAGATCATTCCTTTGTTGTCTGCTTGTCCTGCATTTATTTCGGTTACTGCGGGATGTTGATCGAGGAGGGTCATTTCATCATATTTCGAGAGTAACCACCTTCGGTCCGTTGCTCTTTGCGAACTCGTCCAGATATTTCCTTTTTTATCTTCATAGACATATCCCACAAAGTTCTTCGTGATCGGGGCCAGTTTATTTCCAAACGGGAAATAGGCACGGCCGTCGTAGCGCCAAAGGCCATCATAGCCCCCAAGCCAGATAGTGCCTCTTTTATCTTCGATGATCGAGCGAACATTCGAGAAAGGCTGGTCCTGATGGGTAAAAACGGCAAACGCATTTCCATCGTAAATGAAGGTAAAGCCTCTTGTGGCGATCCAGTACCTGCCTGCTCTGTCCTGGATGATCGCATTGACTTCATTGGGTGTGCGTGTAGTTCCTGGAAGAATCTCCCCTGTTTTGTCTTCCGCTATGGAAGTTCCTTTCATGATGAAGTTTCGAAACGATTTCCCATCGTAGCGGCTTAGTCCTCCGTTAGCGCCAAACCAGATATTGCCGGCTTTATCTTCGTAAATGCAGAAAATGTCATTATTGACCAATCCGTTCATGATGTTGAAATTTCGAAAGGATTGCCCATCATAACAGAACACCCCCGAGCCGATTGAGCCGAACCACAGGTTTCCTTTCCGGTCTTCCAGAACCGAAAAGAAGCGGTCGGAAGTCAGTTCACCGGTGATTTTGAAAAAAGATTTTCCGTCGTATCGAAAAATACCGTCGAATGCGGCCATCCAGATGTTGCCCTTCCTGTCCTGTATGATCGTACGCGTGATCGACTCCGGTCCATGGGAAGTCATTGCCTCTGTCGTGTCGGACTGGTCTATGCCACCCCGCAGTGCTGTGCCGGTTTGCCCCAGGCAGGAAGTGGTCAGAGCAAACAGGAAAAACAGCAGATAACCCAGTCGGTCTTTCCTATTCTTTCCTTCTTTAGCTTGTCGTTCAGAGGTCATAATAAAGTTCTTCGCGTATATCCCGGCAACAATGTTGAACGATATTACGCATTTGATACGACCAGAATGTACAAATACACCCACACACCTGTACCGCTTTCGCGTTTCCCTTCCCTTCGATATTCGTTATTCGATAGTCGATAGTCCCCACCCTTTCCCTGACCACAATCACCCCTCCATCTCCCGCCCCTCCCTATCTTTGGCCCTCCTTGATTGCACGCTATGATCCATTTTCATAACCTGACCGTGAAGAAAGTGCAGCGCGAAACCGACGACTGCATTTGCATCACGTTCCACGTACCCGACGAACTGAAGGAAACCTTTCAGTTCCGGCAGGGACAAAACCTCACCATCCGCAAAACCGTAAAAGGCGAAGAACTGCGCCGCAATTACTCCATCTGCAGCTCTCCGCTCGAAGGCGTGCTGAAGGTGGCGGTGAAGAAAGTGGAGGGCGGCGCCTTCTCCACCTGGGCCAATGAAGAGCTCCGGGCGGGCGACCAGCTCGAGGTGCTGCCGCCCACGGGCAAGTTCCATACGCCGCTCAACCAGGAGCAGGCCAAACACTATGTGGCCTTTGCCGCCGGCTCGGGCATCACCCCCATCCTCTCCATCATCAAAACCACGCTGGCCACCGAGCCGCTCAGCCGCTTTACGCTTGTTTACGGCAACCGCAGCAAAACCAGTATCATCTTCAAAGAAGACCTGGAGGCCCTCAAAGACCGCTATATCGACCGCTTCCGGCTGTACCACGTGCTGAGCCGCGAAAAGACCGACGTAGCCCTCAATTATGGCCGCATCGACACGGAGAAGTGCGGACTGATCTTCGACAAGGTCGTGGATCTGGGGGATTGCGATGATTTCTTCCTCTGCGGACCCGAAGAGATGATCTTCTGTGTGCGCGACTACCTGCAGCAGCACGGAGTGGCACCGGAAAAGATCCATTTTGAGCTCTTCACCGTACCCGGACAGAAAAAATCGACCGTCAACACGGAGCAGCAGGTGGTGTCGGACAGCGGTCCAAGGAGCCAGGTATCGGTCAAGCTCGACGGTATCGCCTTCGACTTCGACCTGCCTTTTGGCGGTCACAGCATCCTCGATGCGGCCCTCAAACAGGGCGCCGACCTGCCCTATGCCTGCAAGGGCGGCGTGTGCTGCACCTGTAAGGCCAAACTTCTGGAAGGCGAAGTTGTTATGGATGAAAACTGGGGACTCGAACCCGACGAAGTGGCTGCCGGCTTTATTTTAACCTGCCAGGCACATCCCAGGACGGAACGGGTAGTTGTGGACTTTGATGCGAAATAGGGTTTTAAGAAGGTTCCTGAAGGTTTGTGAAGGTTTATGAAGGTTCAGGGCGGTTTTCCGGTAAATCTTTAAACGATCTGTTAAGCAACCTTCAGGAACCCTCAGGAACCTTCAGTAACCTTCCAAAACCCCGGCGAGAACCCGTAAATTTGTAGATAACATTTTTGCTATATGAGCGTACAGCAACTTGAAAAAATCTTCCAGGACAAGATCGATGCGGAGATCCGTATTGAGCCGAAAGACTGGATGCCGGAGAAATACCGCCAGACCCTGATCCGCCAGATCAGCCAGCATGCGCACAGCGAGATCGTAGGGATGCTGCCCGAAGGTAACTGGATTACCCGGGCCCCATCGCTGAAGCGCAAGCTGATCCTCATTGCAAAGGTGCAGGACGAAGCCGGCCACGGCCTGTATTTATACAGTGCCGCCGAAACCCTGGGTATCTCCCGCGACGAGATGACCGAACAGCTGCTGAGAGGTAAAGCCAAATACTCTTCCATCTTCAACTATCCCACGCTTACCTGGGCCGATATGGGCACGGTGGGCTGGCTGGTGGATGGCGCTGCCATCATGAATCAGGTGCCGCTCTGCCGCACCTCCTATGGCCCCTACAGCCGTGCCATGATCCGCGTGTGCAAGGAGGAGAGTTTCCATCAGCGCCAGGGCTTCGAAAGCCTGCTGGTGCTCAGCAAAGGCACATCCGAGCAGAAGGCCATGCTGCAGGACGCCATCGACCGCTGGTGGTGGCCCGCCCTTATGATGTTCGGTCCGCACGACTCCGACTCGCCGCACTCCGAGCAAAGCATGAAGTGGAAGATCAAGCGTTTCTCCAACGACGAGCTGCGCCATCGCTTCGTGGATATGATTGCCGAGCAGGTAAAACTGCTCGGCTGCACACTGCCCGACCCGGACCTGAAGTGGAACGAAGCACGTGGTCACTACGACTTCGGCAAGATCAACTGGGATGAATTCTGGAACGTGGTGAGCGGCAATGGCCCCTGCAACAAACAGCGCCTCGATGCCCGCAACAAGGCCTGGAAAGAAGGCGCCTGGGTGCGGGAAGCCGCTGTGGCGCATGCCGGAAAGCGGGCCGCGCGGAAGAAGGTGCTGGCTGCCTGAATAAGGAAAAAGTCATCCCGCCCCTGCGGGACAAAATCCTCGGGTGCAACTGTACTTCTTGTTCAAACAGCGAGCGGTTTGAAGCCTGAGGAAACCCGGATTGAAAACTTTTTGACTTTTGATTTTTGACTTTTGAATCGACCTCATATGAACTTTACCAATAAGAAAATCTATTACGGAGATTACGACGCCATCAAGGGCGGCAACGGTGCACCTTTGACCAAAGTGCCCTCCACGCCGACAGCGTCTGAAGGCAGCGCGCGGGAGTGGCCCTTGTGGGAAATCTTCATCCGCTCCAAGCAGGGCCTCGACCATAAGCACGTCGGCTCATTGCATGCGGCGGATGCGGCCATGGCTGTGGAAAATGCCCGTGATGTGTACACCCGCCGTCAGGAAGGCGTTTCGATCTGGGTGGTGGAGAGCAAGCATATTCATGCTTCCAACCCGGATGAAGCGGAAGCTTTCTATGAACCGGCGAATGACAAGGTGTATCGCCACCCGACCTTTTACGATCTGCCGGACGAGCTGACGCATATGTAAAGGGAAGTTGATAAGTTGATTGGTTGATAAGTTAGGGGGTTGACTAGTTGATAGGTTTGTAAGTTATGGGGTAAAAGTGTAGGTATGAGTGCGACCAAAAATCAGAGTTTCACTGAGTTGGTAGTCTGGCAAAAGGCGCGCGCCCTGAAGAACGAGATATTTCAATTGGTTTTAACTTTCCCGCCTGAGGAGAAGTATCGGCTCATTGATCAACTTATCCGCGCATCAAGGTCTATAGGATCAAACATTGCAGAAGGTCATGGCCGGTTCTCTTTCAAAGATCAAATTCGCTTTTGCCTGCAGGCAAGAGGGTCTTTAAGTGAAACACTTAACCACCTGATCGATGCGCTCGATTGCTCTTACATTACTGAAGCGGTATTTGTTGCATATAAAAACAAAGTGGAGGAAGTGGAACGTCTCCTGAATGGCTATATAACTTTTCTTCGTAGCAAGATTCCCTAGAGCAACTACGATCAAATGCCGGTCAACACATCAATCAACCTATCAACTCATCAACCTATCAACTTATCAACTAGTCAATCTATCAACTTGTCACACTCCCACTTCGAATACACCCTCCACCTCGCCGATAACGCCCTCATTATTGGCCAGCGCAATGCCGAATGGTGCGGCCATGGCCCGGTGCTGGAGCAGGACATCGCCATCACCAACATGTCGCTCGACCAGATCGGCGCGGCGCGTAACCTGTTTCAGTTTGCATCCGAAACCTACAATGGATTCGATGATGCGACTAAGCAGTCGGTAGAACATTTGCTGCCCAAGCCCTGGAGAGAATTCAACCGCGAGCTGCAGGAAGACGACCTGGCTTTTCTCCGTGAGGAGCGACAGTATCGAAACGTATTGCTTACCGAGCTTCCCAAAGGCGACTGGGCCATGACCGTGCTGCGGCAGTTTTTCCTATCGGCTTACCAGCAGGCGCAATTCCAGCAGTTACTGCAAAGCAGCGATGCCTCGCTTGCGGCCATCGCTGAAAAATCGCTGAAAGAGGTAGCCTACCATCTTCGCTGGAGCAGCGAGTGGGAGATCCGCCTGGGTGATGGCACGGAAGAAAGCCGCCGGCGCATCGATGCCGCCCTGGAAGCACTCTGGATGTTTACCGGGGAACTGTTCGTAGCCGAGCCCTTTGAAAAAGAAGCCGCTGCTGCAGGCTATGGTGTAGATCCTTCGACACTGCGCGATAACTGGAACAACCGGGTCGCTGCCGTTTTTGCAGAAGCAACGCTGGAGGTTCCCCAAAACTCCTGGAGCCAGAGCGGTGGCAAGCGCGGCGTACATACCGAACATATGGGCTATCTCCTGGCGGAAATGCAGTATATGCAGCGCACGTTCCCCAACATGGTGTGGTAGCTGCCCCCCAATTCCAAACTCCCAATTCCCAACACCTACCTTCCTTGACACCTACCCCCGCCGATATATGGACGCTCCTCGAACAGGTGAAAGACCCGGAGATCCCGGTGCTTTCCGTGCTCGACATGGGCATCATCCGCGATGTGCAGGTAGAAGGGGAGGAAGTGCACATCATCATTACACCTACCTATACCGGCTGTCCGGCCATGGACGTCATCTCGATGGATATCCGCCTCATACTCATCGAGCACGGCATGCGCAAAGTCAGCATCCGCCAGCAGCTTTCCCCGGCCTGGACCACCGACTGGATGTCGGAGGAAGGCAAGAAGAAGCTGAAAGCCTTTGGCATCGCGCCGCCCAATCCCAAACAGCAATTCTGCGAAACCGATCTCTTCCAGGAAGAAACCGTGTCCTGCCCCCGATGCGATTCCTGGCGTACGGAGCTGATCAGCCAGTTTGCCTCCACCGCCTGTAAGAGCATGTACAAGTGCCTCGATTGTAAGGAGGCGTTTGATCATTTTAAGTGTCATTAATGTTGGTGAGCGGGGAAGGGGCAAGGCATGGGCTTTTGCCCGAGCATTATGAGCCGCCCCCCAGACAATTTGCTCACTGCGCACTGCTCACCGTTCACCAATCCCGATTCCTTAGCTTTGACGCAAATCGCTTGTTATGTCGTCCATCCTTTTTGAAGTGCGTGATTCCATAGCCTACATCACCCTCAACCGCCCCGAAAAATACAATGCCTTTAACCGGGAGATGGCCCTGCGGCTGCAGGGTGTGCTCGACGAATGCCAGGCGAAGGAAATCCGTTGCATTTACCTCACCGGCGCCGGCAAGGCCTTCAGTGCGGGACAGGATCTCGAAGAAGTGGCCGATCCCAATGGGCCTGCCATTACCCGCATCCTGGGAGAGCATTACAACCCGATCGTACGGCGCCTGCGCCGGCTGGAAAAGCCGATCGTGGCGGCGGTAAACGGCGTGGCGGCAGGTGCCGGGGCCAATATCGCGCTTTGCTGCGACCTCGTAGTGGCAGCCCGCTCCGCCTCTTTCATCCAGGCCTTCTCGAAGATCGGGCTCATCCCCGACAGCGGCGGCACTTACTTCCTTCCCCGCCTGATCGGCTTCCAGAAAGCATCGGCCTTGTTTATGCTGGGCGATAAAGTAAGCGCTGAAGATGCCGAACGCATGGGCATGATCTATAAGGTGCTGGAAGATGGGACCTTCGCCGACGAATCGATAAAGCTCGCCACCACGCTGGCGGCCATGCCTACCCGCGGACTGGCCCTCACCAAAATGGCCCTGAACAACTCCCTCTCCAACCACTTCGACGACCAGCTCCACGACGAAGAACTGCTACAGGAAAAAGCCGGCAGCACCTTCGACTACAACGAAGGCGTACAGGCCTTCCTCGAAAAAAGAAAACCGGCATTCAGGGGAGAGTAGGGAGGATGTGCTGATGTGCAGATGTGCTGATGTGCAGATGTGCTGATGTGCAGATGTGCTGATGTGCAGATGTGCTGATGTGCTGAAATGCCGATGTGTTGATGGGGAAATGGGATAATGAGGAAATGCGGTGATGGGGTGATGTAATTTAATGAAGGATGATAAAGCCCTGAGTTTTTTCTGCTCCCCAAAAACCTCTCCAACCCCTTCAAAACAATCTAAAGAACCAAAACCCTTTACACCTCCTGAACCTTCTAAACCCTTTCTTTGCCTATGTCTGACGAACTTGCCCGCCACGTAGTGGCACATATGATGGAACACGACCGCTTCAGCCAGTGGCTGGGGATCGAAGTGCTGGACGTACGCGAGGGCTACAGCCGCATCCGGATGTCGCTGCGCGAGGAAATGCTGAACGGCTTCGGCGTCGTGCATGGAGGCATCGCCTTTTCCCTCTCCGACAGCGCCTTCGCCTTCGCCTGCAACAACCGTAATAACCTCTCCATGGCGCTCGACACGGGCATTTCGTTTACGAAACCCATGAAGCCCGGCGATATGCTGACTGCCGAAGCAAAAGAACTCCACAACGGCAGAAGCACCGGCCTTTACCTGATCACCGTCACCAACCAGGAAGGCGAGCAGGTGGCGCTGTTCAAAGGCACCTGCTTCCGCACGGGAAAGCCGCTGACCACACCCCTCAACTCGCTTTGAACGTTTACCCTACCGGCCCGGCTCATCCGGAGGCTTCCTGAAAAAGGGTCGTACTTTGCAGGTCTAGCAAGGTGAAAGAACAAATTCTGCAGTGGTTTTCGCAGGCGCCCGAACTGGCCCTGGCCATCAGTTTGCTGGCCAGTGTGCTGGTGGCCGTGCTGGGTGTGCTTCCGAGCGTCTTCATCACAGCCGCCAACCTGGCCTTTTTCGGGTTCTGGCAAGGTACGCTGGTCTCCTTTGCCGGCGAAGCCCTGGGCGCCCTCGTTTCGTTTGTGCTGTACCGAAAGGGCTTCCGGTCACGGACGGGGCGCGCGCTGGAACGGTTTCCGAAGGCAAGACGCCTGCTCGATGCCGACGGACGGGAGGCCTTCGTGCTGGTGCTTTCGCTCCGGCTGTTGCCCTTCGTACCGTCCGGACTGGTCACTTTTGCCGCGGCGGTGGGTAAAATGGGGCTTGTTCTTTTTGTGGCAGCCAGCACGATCGGTAAAGCACCGGCCCTGCTCCTGGAAGCCTGGTCGGTGTATGAAGTCAGCCGCTTCGGCACTGCCGGCAAGGCCATCCTCGCCGCCGCCGCCCTCGGTCTGCTCTTCTGGCTCTGGCGCCGCCCTAAACCCCCTAAATCCCCTGAACCTTCCTAAACCTTCCGAAACCCAACCTTGCAAAACCCGCCACAACGCTCCACAACCCCTCAAAACCCTCAAATCCCTTCTCTTGATTTACGCATTCAACGGCATCCGCCCTGTCATCCACGAATCGGCCTTTATCCACCCACAGGCAGCCGTAACCGGCGATGTCATCATCGGACGCGACGTATACATCGGTCCGGGCGCTGCTATCCGCGGCGACTGGGGCCGGATTGTCATCGAAGACGGCTGCAATGTGCAGGAAAACTGTACCGTCCACATGTTCCCCGGGGTGACGGTACTGCTGAAAGAAGGCGCGCACATCGGCCATGGCGCCATCATCCACGGGGCTACGGTGGGGCGTAACTGCCTGGTGGGTATGAATGCGGTGCTCATGGATGAAGTGGAGCTCGGCGACGAATGTATCGTGGGCGCACTCAGCTTCCTGAAGCAGGGCGAAAAGATACCGGCGCGCTCCCTGCTGGCAGGCAACCCGGCACGGATCATCCGCCAGGTGTCGGACGAGCAAATCGCCTGGAAGACGGAAGGCACCCGCCTCTACCAGCAATTGCCCCGTTGGTGCTTCGATACCCTGACGCCCTGCGAGCCCCTCCGCGAATACCGCGAACAGGAACCGCTCATCCGCAGCGATTACCAACCGTTCAAAAAATAAATCAGGAGCCCCGGGCCTTTGGTACGAATTCTTTATAAATTAGTGTCCGGAACACCCGTCCCAATTAACTTAAAAAACCGCTGACAATGAGCAAAAATTTACGCATGGGCGTACTGTCTGCCGTGCTGGCCGCCAGCACTTTCGCAGCACAGGCGCAGACCGATCGCTTCGCTTACGCCATCACCGATGCCACCAAGGAGGGCTACAACTGGAGCATGCTTCGTCGTATCGAGCTTGGATCGGGCGAATATGGCCCGGTGCTCTTCAACGGTACGGAAGCATCTACCACCATTTACGACGCCACCACGAAAAAGGCACTCGCCCCGGTTGCCGATGAGCGTTATGGCAATTTGCTGAATATCCCCTTCACATCGGGCGTAGCGGCACTGGCCTTCGATCCGACGCACGAGCGCCTCTACTTCACGCCCATGTTCATCGACCAGCTTCGTTATATCGACCTGAAGACGATGAAGGTGCATTATGTTACCGACAAGGCTTTCACCGGCCTCGGCAACATGCACAACGATGAGGGCAAGTGCATTACCCGCATGGTCATCACCCCCGACGGTGTTGGCTATGCGATCTCCAACGACGGCAACACCTTCCTGCGCTTCACTACGGGCAAGAAGACGGAAATCACCAACCTGGGCGCCCTGGTAGATGATCCGGCCAACAAAGGCACCTCCATCCACAACCGGTGCAGCTCCTTTGGCGGCGACATGATCGCCGACGACGAGGGCAACCTGTATGTCATTTCTGCCCGCAACCTGGTGTTCAAGGTATCTCCCGAAAACAAGGTAGCCACCCTGCTGGGCTCCATCCAGGGCCTGCCGGCCACCTTTACCACCAACGGTGCCGTTGTGAACGAACAAGGCAACCTCGTGGTATGCAGCGCCGTTGACGGCTCGGGGAACTTTGTGGTGAACCCGAAAGACTGGAGCGCCGTGCAGTTGGCCAAAGGCACCTTCCACAGCTCTGACCTTGCCAACAGCAACTACCTGCGCACGCGCAAAAATCCGCTGACGATCGAGACCCTCACCGGCGTGAAGCCCAGCCTGGCCGACAATATCCGCGTATTCCCCAACCCGGTGACCAACAACCTGTTTACCATGCAGTTCACCAAGGTGCCCAGCGGAGATTATACCCTGCAGCTCACCGATGTGAACGGAAAAACGATCGAGCGCCGCCGCGTATCGGTAACTATGGACAACCAGGTGCAGCAGGTTTCCCTGCCGGCTGCCAATTCCAAAGGCTTCTACCTCATCCGCCTGCTGAACAACGGCGGTAAGGGTGTCTACGAACAAAAGATCCTCGTACAATAGTTACTCTGCCAATTGCTTGTAGGAAGGGCTCGCGAAAGCGGGTCCTTTTTTTTGCACGTGAATCGTGAGGCGTGAATTGTGCGTGCCCCGATCCCCCCAACTTCACCCATCCCCATTCACGATTCACGACTCACGACTCACGACTCACGACTCACGATTCACAATTCTCGCCTCGCGCCGCCCGATTCCCTACTTTTGCCCTTTCAAACCCTCCCCGATTGGAAAAAAGTAATTTCGTTGACCAGATCCGCATATTTGCCCGCAGTGGCCATGGTGGCGCAGGCCTGAAGCACTTTCGGCGCGATAAGCTGACCGCCATGGGCGGGCCCGACGGGGGCGACGGCGTCCGGGGGGGCCATATCATCCTCCGGGGCAACCGCAACCTGTGGACGCTGCTCCACCTCCGCTATTACAAGAACGTGCTGGCGGAAGACGGAGAAAAAGGAGGAGAAAACAACCGCACCGGCCGCAACGGCAACGATGTGATCATCGAAGTGCCGCTGGGCACCATCGCCCGTGATCAGGAAACCGGTGAAAAAGAAGCCGAGATCCTCGAAGAGGGCCAGGAAATCATCTGGCTTCCCGGCGGAAAAGGCGGTCTCGGAAACACCCAGTTTAAAAGTCCGACGAACCAGACGCCCGAGTATGCCCAGCCGGGATTGCCCGGGCTGGAAGGGTGGAAAGTATTGGAGCTGAAGGTATTGGCCGATGTTGGACTCGTGGGCTTCCCCAATGCCGGCAAGTCGACCCTCCTGTCGGCCATTACGGCAGCCAAGCCCAAAATTGCCGACTATGCGTTTACGACCCTCACGCCGAACCTGGGTATGGTGGAGTACCGCGAAGGCAAAAGCTTCTGCATCGCCGACCTGCCGGGCATTATCGAAGGAGCCGCTGAAGGCCGGGGTCTGGGGCATCGCTTCCTGCGCCATATCGAACGCAATTCCATCCTGCTCTTCTTGCTGCCGGCCGACAGCAAAGACCACCGCGCCGAATTCGACGTCTTGGTGAAGGAGCTGGAAGAGTTCAACCCCGAACTGCTGCATAAGCGCTTTATCATCGCCATCAGCAAAAGCGATATGCTGGATGAAGAGCTGCGGCAGGAAATCGTCCGGGAACTCCCGGCCGGCGTGCCGCACCTGTTCATCTCCTCCGTCACCAACACGGGCCTGCAGGAACTGAAGGACCTGCTGTGGCAGGAATTGAATAAGAGTGCATCATGAGCTGTGCACCGTGTTAAAACGATAAAAAGAGGCTGCCGGAAAGGGCAGCCTCTTTTGATGTTCATGGTTGTGCGGCATGACTACAGCGACGGAGCTATTTGTCCGGGAAAGGGCGCTTGTGCCCTGTGCGGACGCTTCTCCGACAGCCGGTGATAGATCATCTGGATCTTATCCCGCAATCCCTCCAGCTCTGCCTTGTCGCGGCGGGCGCGCACGGCCTGACGGAACTCTTCGTTCTTCTTCAGGTACAGCTCATACAGGGTAAAAAATTCCAGTCGTTCCAGGCGGTCATTCATGGCAGCTTTCTTTCCCTTACTCAGACAAAGGACGTTCCTCTTTCCTGGGCTCGCCTGCAGCGATTTGTTAACCCTCTCACTTCCTGTTTTAAAGGAGAGAAGGCGCAGCGGCAAGCCTCCTCCTGCGCCGGGCACCGGGCACCCGTTTATGGGGAAATCACACCCCATAACCTCCTTTGTTCTATTCCGCAGCGGGCATCTCTTCCATACCGTTCTTTTGATTAGGTTTGCCCTTCCTAAAAGTTTCTATATGAAGAAAACCCTCCTGGCCCTTTTCTTCCTGATCACGGCAACCTTCCGGGCTGCCGCCGATGAAGGAATGTGGCTGCCCATGCTGCTGGGTCAGCAAGTGTACAACGACATGAAGAGCAAAGGGCTGAAGCTGACGCCCGAGCAGCTCTACAGCATCAACAAGGCATCCCTGAAAGATGCCATCGTCATTTTCGGCAATGGTTGCACCGGTGAGATCGTGAGCAGCCAGGGTCTGATTTTCACCAACCACCACTGCGGCTACGGCACCATCGCCAGCGCCAGCACCGTTGAAAAGAACTACCTGCGCGATGGCTTCTACGCGAAAAATTTCGGCGAAGAAATCCCCGGAGGCAGCCTGTCGGTGCAGTTCCTGGTGCGTATCGACGATGTAACGGCCCGCGTGCTCGACTCCCTCAAGGGTCTGAGCGGACAGGAGCGCCTGGCGCGCCAGGCGGCCGTGCTGGCCGCCATCAACCGCGAGATGACGGATACCGCCAACGCTATCGAAACCCGCATCAGCCCCCTGTTCAAGAACAACCAGTTCCTGGCCTTCCGCTACCAGATCTACCGCGACGTGCGCCTGGTGGGCACTCCTCCCGAAGCGCTGGGCAAGTTCGGCGGCGACACCGACAACTGGGAGTGGCCCCGCCACACCGCCGACTATGCCATCTTCCGTGTTTATACAAGTCCCGACGGCAAGCCCGCCCGCTATGGTGCGGCCAACGTGCCGATGAAGCCGAAATGGCACCTTCCGGTATCGCTGAAAGGCGTTCAGGAAGGCGACTTCGCCATGACCTGGGGTTACCCCGGCGGCACCAACCGCTACGAGTCTTCGCTCGGCGTTCAGCTCGCCACCGATATCAACAACCCCACCCTGGTGAAGCTGAGCGACATGCGCCTCAAATACATGTTTGAGGAAATGAAGAATGACCCGGCTACCAAACTGAAGCTGGCTTCCGATTATGCTTCTATCGCCAACTACTGGAAGTTCTTCGATGGCGAAACCAAGCAACTGAAGAAATACGACATCTTCGGACAAAAGCAGAAAGCAGAGGCCGAGTTCATCAGGTGGGCCGCTGCGAAACCCGAGTATGCCAACATCTTCCGCGACCTGGAAGCCGCTTATGCCGCCTGGCGCCCCTATGCGATGCACCGTGTTTACATCAACGAAGGCATCATGGGCTCGCCGCTCCTGGCCTTTGCCGCCTCGCTGCAGGCCCTGGAAACCGCGCTCGTAAAGCCCGGTACGCCCAGCTCCGATATTCAGCGGGCCGTAGCCGCAGCCGACCGCGCGCGCAAGAACTTCCTCGAGGCGCATAACCGCACTTCCGACCAGAAGATCGTTGCCACCGCGCTGCAAATGTTCCACCGCGATGTGCAGAAAGACCAGCATCCTCAGGGCATCTTCGAATCGATCCGCAACAACAATGGCTCGCTGGACGATGCGGCTACCTGGCAGAAATATGCCGCCTCCGTGTTTGGCGGCACCATGCTGCTCGACGACAGCAAGTGGGCTGCCTGGAAGAGCAACCCCGATGCCAATGCCCTGCAGCAGGACGCGGCCTTTGCCGTTGCCACCACCTTCGTGAAGAACTACCAGGGCAAATACCTGCCCCTGTTCCAGCAGTTCAACACGAAGAACAACGAGTGGGGCCGTCTGTACCTGAAAGGGATCATGGAACAAAACCCGGCCCGTGCCGCGAAGATGTATCCCGATGCCACCTTTACGATGCGCGTGAGCTACGGAAAGGTAGCGGCCTACGCACCCCGCGATGCCGTCAAATACGACTTTGTAACCCCCGCCCAGGGCCTGCTCGAAAAGTATGTGCCCGGCGACTACGAATTCGACCTGCCGCAAAGCGTGCTGACACCCCTGCGCGCAAAAGACTGGGGTCAGTACAAAGACGCGAAACGCAATACGCTGGTGACCTGCTTCATCACTACCAACGACATCACCGGCGGCAACTCCGGCTCGCCCGTGATCAACGGCAATGGCGAACTGATCGGCCTGGCCTTCGACGGCAACTACGAAGCCCTCAGCCACAAGCTGGCCTTCGACAAAAACCTGAACCGCACCATCTGTGTCGACATCCGCTACGTGCTGTGGTGTGTGGAGAAGGTAGGCGGCGCTTCCAATATCGTTAAGGAACTTACGATCCGCAGGTAATCATCGTTACCGTTTTTCAGTAAGCCCTGGTCCTCGTGCCGGGGCTTTTTTATCGCCCCCTGGTGACGGTCCGCCTACAACCAGCAGTTATAACAAACGCTGTCAGACTGTTTGACCCCGCTGTAACTTTCATCAGAACTGGCGGAACATGAACCAATACTCCAATACCTTCTACGCGCGACAGCACACCCATCCGTATTTCTACAAGCACTCTGCACCTTTTTTATTTCGTTGTATCTGCCTTACCGTGTTTCTCCTGATGCTGCTTCCGTCGGCCGGGAAGGCGCAACAAGGGCTGGATTCCGTAACTTCCGTAGAACAGGGCTTCGCCAACGTGAAAGGCTGCGTGGAAACCGAAGTGAGAGCCCTGTACCTGATACCCGTCTTTTTCCGGAAACGCCAGTTCGACAGCATAGAGCTCGTGCTCGACTTCGTGAACACGCAATGCTATGAGAGCCCCTCGCTGCGCATTGCCCGCCTGCTGCTGGCCATGCAAAACGGCACCTTCCGCGACACCCTGCTCCTGCCCTCCGACTTCTACCTGATTAAACAGGAGGCACATGCCCTGCGCCGGAATCACCTGCATGAACTCACCGTATTCAACTACGGTGGGCGCCACTACCTGCCGGCATTTACCGGTCACGACTGGATGCTGTATTACCGTAATGCCGAAGCCGACATGGTAGCTGCCTTGATGCAGTGGACGCACGAGCTTTCGCAGAGAAAAGAACAGAGCACCCTCGAGCGCAGCCTGCTGGCGCACCTGATGAAACCCGTTCCGAAAAGCAACGAAATATTCGCAGCCCTGGGCAGAAGCGAGTTCCGTGGAAATACGGTACGGCGCACCTTCCGGCGCTACCAGCGATCCTACAACCTGCGTGGATCCTGGAATATTACGCTGGGCGCCAGTAATTGGAGGCCGGATGGCGAACTGGCAGCCACCATGGGCGGCAAAGGCGGCTTTCAGATCGGGTTTGGCTACCAGCCTTTCACAGGCACCCGTGTAGACCTGACCTTCGGGTTTCACTTCGGACGGGCGAGAAGGCACTTCCTGGTAGTAGGTCCGGACAGCAGCTACCTTACCCGCAGGGGACGGCCCATGGAAGGAGGCATCCATATCCTGCAAACGATCTGGCGGCCTTCGTACCGCTTTGAGATCAACGCCCTTGGTGGTTTTGGCTCCGCAGAAACCACCTTGTATCGCTACCCGGGAGAAGACAAGGAAGATGAACCACCCTATAACCGGATGGGCACCCATTCTTTAGGCAGTCTTTACCTGACTGGCGGCTTCGAGCTCCGTTTTTTCATCTATCAATACACCGCCTTGCTGATACAGGGCCGTCGTTCGCATTTTCAATGGGATACCCGCGCCCGCCCCAATCCGCTGCTGGGTAATGCGAACATTATATCCATATGCCTGCAGGGCTATGCCGGCGGTAGGCCGCACCGCCGCTCGCAAAGCTTTTTTCAGCTCATGCGGGGATCACGTTAATAGAAACCGCTAAGACAAAACAGCATGACTACCCGGAGAAGCAACGGTCCAATAGCCGGAAGCCAGCTCGCGCTCGAGGTCGCCCGCATCCCACCCGCAGTAACCGATGAACATGCAGATATCACGCTGCGTCATCCGGCCAGAGCGGAGCCCTTCCAGGGCCTGTGCCAGGTGCCCGCCGAACCACAGTTCGCCGGAGATGTGCGTACCTGCATCAATGAGTTCCGGCCTCCGGTGCAGAAAGAAAAGATGTTCCTGGTCAACCGGGCCACCCCAGTAAAGCGGGAGCGCCGGTGCAGAAGAAAACTCCTGCAGCTCATTGAAGCAGCGACCCTGAAGTCTGTCCAGCACGAAACCAGCAGCACCAAGCCCGTCGCACTGGGTCAGGAGGATCAGCGCCGAGCCGAGTTGCGGATCATCCGGATCATTGCCCCGCAGAAAACTGCCTGCCTTCAGATTCATGCGGCAAAAGTAGGGCGGAAGCCTATGCATCAGGAAAGGGCAGCAGGCTGGCTGGTATGCCAAAACAAAAAAACAAACACCCATGCACCGTTATAGGATGCGACTCATCTGCCTGCTTTTGCTTCTTCCGCCACTTCTCGGGCGCCTGCATGCGCAAACGATGACGGGGCGCTGGGAAGGCACGCTCCAACACCACTCCTGCGTGGGGAGCCGCAACATCGCTTTTGTCTCTTTCGACCTGCAGCCCGAGGGCGATGCGCACCGCGCCACGATCAGTTACTCGGCACTTCCGCTTGCCGACACCTTCGCCCTGACCCCGCTCATCTTCGATGTACGCGCCGTGGTCTATAAAGACCGCATCGGCATCCGTTACCAGGCAGGAGATGAGCGTTTCGGACGCAGGGATTTTGCCATCGGGTATGTTGCGGGCCGATACCACATCGACCTGCAGTACACGGAAACGGAGACCGAGGAGTTGCTTGAAGGCTCCTATTGGGGCAGCAATGGCGGCCGGGGCTATATCCGGTTGAGCCGGACAAAACCGGGCGTACGGGCAAAATCCGAAAACGCATCTGCGGTGCTGGCCCGGCTGCGGGCCCGACAGCTCGAACGGAAAAGCGCAGAGGCAAAACAACAGCGAATGGAGCTGGAGCAGAACCTCATCCGCATCCGCCGGGAAGAGGCGTTTACTTCAGCTGCACGCGAAAGCCGCAAAACGATGATCACCGACACCATCCGCTTATCCGACACCGGCAGCATCCGTTTTGCTCTTTTCGATAACGGCATGGAAGACCAGGATTCCGTCAGTATTTTTCTCGATGCCGAACTGTTGTTGCACCGACGTAAGGTTACCAACACTCCTTTGGAATTCGCCGTTACCACCCCGGCAGACGGCAGGCCGGTATTGCTTACGTTCGTGGCAGAGAACCTGGGCAGCATACCGCCCAACACGGCCATGCTGCGGGTGCGTACAGCCCTCCGCGATTACCTGCTTCCGGTGACGAGCGACCTGCAGACGAACCGGGGCATCCTGTTGCAATGGATCCGGACGGAACGCTGACCCCTGGCCTTATCCGGGTTTAGTCCAGCCGCATCACTGAATCCGCACATCAAAACGGCCGTCGGTCACCTCAATAATGCCGCCATCGCCCGACAAGGGCTTCATGCGCAGGCGGAAGGTGCCGGCAAGGATGCGGTTGCTCTTATCGACCCGCGTGATGACGACGGTGCCCGGGGTTTGCTGGGAGGTGATCCACTCGCGCAGAGGCCGCCCCCTTCGCTCCACGTAGTAGGCGTAGCTGGCCCGGTGGCTGGGACGAATCTGTGTATTCTGGTTGAGCAGGTAGGTTCCCGGACCTTTCACATCTTTCAGAAAGAACTCAAACTCGCTTTCGTTAGGCGAGCAGCTGAAATTACGTGCATTGATAAAGTAGTCGTCGCCACCGCCAAAGCTCGCCTCGATCAGGGGAGCGGTTGGCACAATACCGAAGCCCAGCGGCGCCCAAAGGGTGCCATTCACGTTGGCGCCGAAAGTTCCCGCGCCCGTTGCCGTTTCGGGCGCCAGTTCTTTTACTTCCTTCCGGCAACCGAACAGCATGGCCACCGCCAGGGCAGATAAGATTAGGTTTTTCATAGGCTGTTCTTTAATTTCCGGTCGGCACGAAAACCGTGCTAGTTTGCCCGGCATCCAGCCTCCTGCCCCCAACAAACCCACCTCAGCCATGTCAGAAATCATCGCGCACATCTCCCTCTACAAACTATTGGTGCCCTTGAAGGAACCCTTCGTCATTTCGCTGGGGCCCATCCATTCCGTACAAAACCTGGCGCTGCGCATCCGCACCAACAGCGGCCGTGAAGGCTGGGGTGAATGCAGTCCGTTCATGAGCATCAACGGCGAAAGCCTGGATACCTGCTTTGTGGTGGGACAATACTTCGCGCAGTTGCTGAAAGGACGTGCTGCTTCCGATATCGATGGCGCGCTGGCGGCTATGGACGGGTTGATCTACGGCAACACCAGCATCAAGAGTGCTTTCGACATGGCCCTCCACGACCTGGCCGCCCAGGCCGCCGGACTGCCGCTCTATGCTTTCCTGGGCGGAAGCAACAACAAGGTGCTCGCCACCGATATGACCGTCAGCATCGGGACGCCCGAAAAAATGGCTGCCGACGCCTGGCGCTTCCAACAGGAAGGATTCCCGGCCATCAAAGTGAAGCTGGGACAGACCAAGGAGCTCGACGTGCAGCGCATCGGGGCCATCCGCGCAGCCATCGGCGACACGCATCCCTTGCGTATTGATGCCAACCAGGGCTGGCGCGATGCCGCTTATGCGCTCGACGTATTGCAGGCGCTCGCTCCCTTCGGCATCGAACACTGCGAGGAGCCGATTCCCCGCTGGCAATATCTCGATCTGGCGGCGTTGTCGGCGCAAAGTCCCATCCCAATCATGGCCGATGAAAGCTGCGGCGACCCGCACGATGCGGAGCGCCTCATCCGCCTGAACGCCTGCCGCCAGTTCAACATCAAGCTGGGCAAGGCGGGCGGGCTGAAAAAAGGACTGGAAGTGGCGCGCATGGCCGAGGCAGCCGGAATGGAACTGCAGGTCGGCGGCTTTATGGAAAGCCGCCTGGGCATGACGGCTTCGGCACACCTCGCTCTGGCCAACGCGGCCATCCATCACGTCGACTTCGACACCCCGCTGATGTTTACCGCCGACCCGATCGGGGGCGGCATAAAGTATGCAGCAGGAGGCGTGGTGGAGGTACCCGAAGTGCCCGGCTTAGGGGCTTCCGTGCAGACGGCCTGGCTCAACGAAGCATCCGCTTTTCATTATTGAACGGCGCCCCTCACCCCGGCCCCTCTTCTGAAAGGAGAGAGGTGAGGGGTGAAGAACCTCGACGCTGAAATCTGCATTCCGCAACTTGAAATCGAGTTATGGCAACCTGGGCGATCGGCGATATTCACGGGCAATACGAGGCACTGCTGCAGGTGCTCGAACGCAGCCATTTCGATCGCGGCAAGGACACCCTGATCTCCCTCGGCGACCTGATCGACCGCGGCCCCAACCCCTTTGCGTGCATCCTCACCTTGCTCGATATCCCGCAACGGATTGCCATCCGCGGCAACCATGATGAGAACTTTCTCCACTACATCGACACCGGCGTCGATCGCTTTCATGGCGAAAACGGAATGAAGGAAACGGTCCGGCTCTGGAAGCAACTCGGCGAAGAACAGCAGGAAGCCGTAACCGCCTTCTTCAGAAGTCAGGTGCCTTATTTCAAAGACGATACCGATCGTATTTATACACATGGAGGCTTTGATCCAACGAAAACCCTTGCTGAGCAGGATCCTGAGATCTTTGCCTGGGACCGAAGACTCTGGGAACGCGCCTATGGAAGCGCTTCAGAAAAGCTTGGCCTCGCAGAGCCTTTCTCCCTTGTTTTCATCGGCCACACACCCACGCTGAAGTTCGAAGGCAACCTGCCCATCTTCCGCGCCGGCATCTGGAACCTCGACACGGGCGCCGCCTACGAAGGAGGTAGGCTGACGATGATGAATGTGGAGACGGAGGCCTATGTGCAGAGTGATGAGGTTGATTAGCAGATGTGCAGATTAGCAGATGTGCAGATTAGTTGGTCGTATCAGCACATTTGCACATCTGCACATCCCCACATCAGCACATCATCCTTCGTCTTTCCAGTCCCACAGGTGCCTGCACGCATAGGTTCGGTAGGGCGACCACTTCGCTGCAATGCGCTGCATGTCGGCTTTGAACTGTTTCTTGTTGCTGTCGTCGAGTTTGTAGAGCTTTTTCATGGCCACCTGGATGCCATAGTCGTCCACCGCAAAAACGTCTTCACGGCCAAGGGTGAACATCAACAGCATTTCTACGGTCCAGCGGCCGACCCCCTTGATCTGAGTGAGCAGGGCGATCACTTCTTCGTCGGCCATCTTCCGCACTTTCTTTTCATCGATCTTCTGTTCGATAAAGAACTGCGCCACGTTGAGCACGTATTGCGCCTTCGCATTACTGAGACCGATACCGCGCAGTTGTTCAAAAGGCGTGGTTGCGATTTGCTGCGGCACTGGTTCTTTGCCATCATAAAGTTCCAGGAAGCGGTGAAAGAGCACCTTTGCCACTTTGGTCGACAACTGCTGGCTCATGATCGACGCACAAAGGCGCAGACATATGTTCTTGTGGGACTTCAGTTCTACGGTGTCCTGCGTGCGCAGCACGGAGGCCAGCCTGCGGTCTTTCGAAAGATGATCCACGTAGCTCATGCGGCTAAAGATAGGACTCAGGAGTTGCCATATCGAAACCGGTGCAGAAAGCGGAGCACGGCCTCTTCGGTGCGGGCCTGCGGATTGAAGCCCGGGCCCTCCAGGTCGAGGCGCAGCATCCGGTATAATCTGATGGTGGCCATCACGGCCTGCACGAGGGAAGCCAGGTCGTGGTTACCGATGGTCTCTTTGAGCAGCTGCAGGTCTTCGGGGGTGAGCAGGTGCTCCACCTTGCGCACGCCACGCGGTGCGTTGCCCCTGCGGCGATGCAGCAGCGGCCCCAGCACCGTCATCCGCACATAGCCGAGGAAGTCGAGCGCTTCGAAGTATTCGCCGCGGCCGGTCTTCAGGAGGGCATAGTGCATCCAGGTCCAGAAGCGGTCTTCCATCCATTGCAAACCGGCGAAAGGATACTGCGGCTCGATTTCGTTGAGGATGCGCCGGAGTGAGCCGTCGCGATCAAAGAGCAGCTCTGGTTTTTCGACGATACCGGAACCGAACTCTTCAGGTGTAAGAAACTTGATATCTACATGCAGCAGCGGATTCTCGTACAGGCAGATCAGCAGGCGGGGTTCGCCCACATGCTCGCCGGTGAAGCCGCTGAGTAGGTTGCCCAGGCGGGCCGCCCATTGCAGCATCGCGTGTCGGTCGCCGCCGATGCGCTCACCGGTCACCAGGATGAGGTCGAGGTCCGACCATTCATCGAGTTCGCCGGTGGTCCAGGACCCTGCCGCAGCAAGTCCGATCACATCTTCTTCTTCACGCAGGATTTCGGTGGCCTTTTGTGCAAAAGCTTGCTGCATAACAAACAGTGTCAGGAACACAAATCAAATCGTTTCCCACGGGTTTCTCCGCTCCGTTCACATAATCTTCCATCATGTATTCCTGTAATCATGTATTCCAAAATCAAACATGCTTCCCTATGTCGCATCATACACGAGGTGAAAGATGGATGAAGACAGGATTATATGATTACAGGATCAGATGATTACAGGATTACAGGATGTTTCGTTAAGACGCACACACCGGCGCCCATCTCTATTCCGTTTCCTTCCCTCACCCCCGGCCCCTCTCCCTACTTCGTTCTTTTCTTCCCTCACCCCCGGCCCCGCTCCCTACTCGTTTCTTCCCTCACCCCCGGCCCCGCTCCCAGGGGTAGAGGGGAGCGTGGGCATTCGCCGTAGGGGGCACTCCCCCCTCTCCCTTCGGGAGCGGGGCCGGGGGTGAGGGGTTAGAGGGAGAAAGGGAAAGAGAAGACCATCTATAGACCCCACCTTAAGTAAACGGCATTGTTACAGGTTTACAGGATCTTATCCTTCGCCGCAAAACCACAATAGCCCCTCCCTACGCATTGGCATTTACCGACCTTTGCCGCATGGAGCGCCACATCATACCTACCTCCGATGGTTCGCACACGATAGAGGTACCCGGCCTCAGCGTAACTTATCACTCCCGCCATGGAGCCATCCAGGAGTCTCGGCATGTGTTTCTGCAGGCAGGACTGCAGGCCGCTTTCGGGCTGTTTCCGGATACGCCGCTGCGGATTTTTGAAATGGGCTTCGGCAGTGGCCTCAATGCGCTGCTCACCGCACTCGAGGCACAGAAATGCCTGCGCCCGGTGCACTATGTGTCGGTGGAGGCTTTCCCGTTGCAGGCACAGGAAACCGCCTTGCTTAATTACGGCCGGGAACTGGATGCAGAAGGACTCTTCAATGAGTTGCAGGCCGCACCGTGGGAGCAGAACAACATCATTAACGAATGGGTGACCCTTCGCAAAGAGCACAAGGAGCTACAACGGTTCAGCGCCGCTCCCTTTCATGTGATCTACTACGATGCCTTTGCGCCTGCGGCACAGCCCGAGCTCTGGACAGAGGAACGCTTCCGGCAACTGTATGATCTCCTGCTGCCGGGCGGCCTGCTCAGCACCTATTGCTCCAAGGGAACTGTGCGCCGCGCTATGATCGCCGCAGGCTTCGAAGTGGAAAAACTACCCGGACCACCAGGCAAGCGCGAAATGGTGCGGGCCCATCGGCGGGGATGATCTGGCCTCTCAGGATTGCGGTTTCGGCTCCCGCGGCTTACGCGTGGCCAGAAATACGCCCGTGAAGATCAGCGCCGCCGCAAGGCCCTGCTGCAGCGAAAAGCGCTCGCCGAGGATGACGGTGGCGATGAGCACGGCGAATACCGGCTGGGTGTAGATATAGGCTCCCGTTGTGCCGGCGCCCAGGTGGCGGATGCCAAACGCATTGAATGAATAGGCGAGGAAGGTGCCGGTAAGCACCACGGCCGCAAGGGTCAGCGCATCCTGCAGGGTGAACTGGGCAAAAGGCACCTCGAGGGCCTCCCGCCACCCGAAGGGAAGCATGAAGAGAAAGCCCGCCGTGAACACCCACCTTACCACTTCCAATGGCTTGTAGCGCTGCATCAGTGGCTTCACCAGGATGAAATAGACCGAGTAGGAAACAGCGTTGATGACGATCAGCAGATCGCCGAGCAGCGGATTTGGCGCGGCATTACCCCGACTGCCGCGTGCAATCAGCCAGGCGGCTCCGGCTACGCCCAGAAGCAGGCCGGGCAGTTGGGTGGGCCCCAGCCGCTCGCGCAACACCAACACGGCAAAGAGGGTGATGAGCAGGGGCGTGGTGAGCATGAGCAGCGCCGCATGAATGCCCGATGTAAGCGTCAGTCCCTTTACGAAAAGCATCTGGTTGATGGCGACACCGGTGAGGCCGCAGGCGATGACCCGTCCCAGGTCGGAGCGCTGCAATCTCGTTTTCTCGCGCGCAAACACCCAAAGCAACCAGAAGAGGAGCAGGCTGCCTCCGACACGGTAGCAGTTGAGCCCGAAGGGTTGTACCAGTCGCGGGGCGATCATCTTCACAAAGCTGAAATTGGCCGCAAAAAAAATGTTCGTGCCAAGAACGGCCAGGTGGGCCAGGGTGCGGGTGCGCATGGCGCAAGTTAAGGAGAGGAGTTTTGGGATTGGGGATTGGGTAGTAGGGATTGGGTAGTAGGGATTGGGTATTGGGTATTGGGTATTAGGTATTAGGTATTGGGTATTGGGTGTTGGGTGTCGGGTGTTGGGCCGACCAGGCGCAGGTATCATGCCTTCGCTAAAGCTTCGGCTCACTGCTCACTGTTCACCGTTCACGGTTCACGCCTCAGGCACCCCCCGATCACCGCCTCGACAGCCTCCCGGAGCGGTTCTTCGCCCGGCGGCTCCGGAAAAAGGTAAGAGAAACGTCCTGCGCGGCTAAGCGCATTCCGGAGCTTGAAGTCTTTTTGCGACAGGCAGCAGGCAAAACCCGCCTGGTGCAGGTGCCGGGCCAGGTACTCTTGCTCGGTTTGTCCCGGCGTAGGCACCAGGATGCTCTTCTGACGCAGGGCAGCAAGGTCCATCACCGTACTGTAGCCGCAGCGTGCGACTACCAGACGGGCGCTGGCCATTGCTTCCTGCAAGGCTGCTGCCGGCAGGTGATCGGCCAGGGCCACATGGGCCGGTACCTGCAACGGACGGCCACCTTCCGGGAGTCCGCGCACCAGCAACACCCGCCCGCTAAAGGATGACAGTTGCGCCAGCAGTTGCTGCTCCCATATAGAGCGCTGGGGCTCGGGTCCTGAAAGAACGATCGCAAGATCAACGGCGGGAGATGGGTTGGGGGCATGCTGAAAGCGCGAGAGGGGGCCGATGTAGCGGAGGGGAGCGCGGGGCAGCACATCGGGGTGCGATAGGGCGCCACCGAAGCCGGGTGCGGGACCATCGGGCACCCAGCATTCGGTAAAGCGTTCGATCAGGCGGTAGTGCAGCCGGCGCAGCAGGCGGTTGCCCGAACGGCCAAAGGGTGTCTGGATTTCGAGTTGATGGGTCAGGAAAACCGAATGTACACGCGGGTGGTACAAACCATAGCGGTTATCGGAGAGGATGAGGTGTATTTCGCCGGTCTCGAGCTGCTGCCGGAGCCACTGCTTCTCGGCCTCCACATTTCGCCGGAAACGCGGCAGTTGCAGCAATAATTTCCACAATAAACCGCCGGCGCTGCGGGCGTAGCGAATGCTCCGGGCCGGTATTTCAGAGTAAGGCAGGTCGGGAAAGGCGGAGCGCAACAGGTGTCCGCTGGCGCCGCTACCGGCAAGGCGGAGCGTCACCGGGTACTCCTGCATTTTTTTGATGATTGGAATACAACGGGTTGCATGTCCGAGGCCCCAGTCGAGTGCCGCCACCAAAACCACCGGCTGTTTTTCGGAAAGGCCCTGCGACATGTTAAATTTTTCGATTTGCGCCGGTTTCCATCAGAAAACCGGTGTAATTTAGTTCGTTTACAAAACGATTCTATGAGAAAACTGTTATCAGGTATGGCACTGTTCTTGACTTTGGTAGTAGCGACGACAAGCTGCCAACGCAATTACTATTCAGGAGGCGGTTCCGGGAATAAAGCCAAATGCGGTTGTCCCGGGTCAAGAGGGTGGTAACTACTAAACGGATTGGTTATGGAAAACGGTAAAAGAGATTTATTGGTTTTGTTGAAAGAGCAGGATCAGAACCAGCAGAAGCTGGATCAAACCGTTGAATACCTGAACAGGATCCTGTCGCAGGTAGAATGCAATGAGGAGTTCTGCAAGGCGCATGAACTGGTGACACGCAACCGCATCACCCGCAAGGCCCGCAAGATCCTGAATGCCGTCGCCCAGTTTGAACTGAAACCCTTCTACTTCCTGATCAACAAGAATTAAGCTTCGGGCTGCAAGGCTTTGAGTGCCGCCCGCAGCTTTCCGATCATGTCCCCGATCTCCTCCTTACGGCAGGTTCCGACACTCAAACGATACCAGGGCGCTGTATTCGGCGCGCCAAATGCATAGAACGGAACAACCGCCAGTTTTGCTTCCTTCAGAATATAAGAGGTCACTTCGGCCTGGCTGCGCAACACCGTACCATCCGGTAGTTTCCAGCCCGCCAGATCCATTTTCAGCGTCAGGTAAATAGCCGCTTCGGGTGCTACTGCATCCCCCGGGAGGCCTTCCTTCTTCAGCTCCATAAAGCCTTCGTAAATCGGTCGCAACCGCGCTTCCAGCTCGCTTTTGAAATTGCCCAGAAAGCTGCGTATGGCATCTCCCTGCCGCAGGTAGCGGGCCACGGCCTTCTGTTCGGCCATCGGCGCCCAGGCACCCACGTGACTCAGGATCGCTTTCATTTTGTTCAGGATCGGCGCGGGTCCGAGGCTCCATCCTACCCGAACGCCCGTGGCGGCGAACACCTTGCTGACCGCGTCCACAAAAACGGTATAAGGCCTGATCTCCGGACAAAGCGTCACCGGATCGTAGTGTTCGATGCTGCCGTAGGTAAGCTGGCTGTACATCTGGTCGAACAAAACATAAAGCTTCTTCTCCTGCTCACCGCGGCGCTTGTTCTCTTCGACCACCAGGCGGCAAATGGCCTCGAGTTCGTTGCGGCGGAAGGTGGTACCGGTAGGATTCTGGGGCGAACACAGGGCCAGGAGTGCCGCTCCGGCGATGTGCGGCCTTAGGCTTTCGGCCGTAGGCATGAAGTTGCTTTCCGCACCGGCCTCCACGATGATATGCTCCCCCTCCACAAAATGCGTATAATGGTTGTTGTTCCAGCTCGGCACGGCATACACAACCTTGTCGCCCTTATCGCAGACGGCGCGGTAAAACGCATAGATCAGCGGACGCCCGCCCGAGGCCACCAGAATTTCGTCGACGCTGTACTCCAGTCCCTGAAACTCCTTGCTGAAGGCAGCAATCGACTCGCGCAGATCGAGGTTGCCCTCCCCGGCCGGGTAGTTGGTAAAGTGCTGACGGTAGGCTTCTACGATCGCATCTTCAAGCTCTTTGGGGATCGGAAAGATCTGCGGGTCGAAATCGCCAACGGTAAAATTATAGATATGCTCACCCTGGTGGATGCGCTCGCGGATCTCACCACCGAGTTTAACGATCTCTGAGCCGATCAGTGTTTCAGAAAGATGGGAAAGTTTCATGCACTCCGTATTGTAGCAAATGTAGGCGAGAATGCCGATTGATCGGCATGGCCGCCATGCGCGTGTTCCCGGTCTTTCACCAGGACGAAACACAGCCCGAAACTTGAGCGTCGTCAGTAAAAGGCCCTGCATGTCTTTTTACTTTTGCCGCATGAAAACAGCCGTCTTCAGCACCCACAACTTTGAAAAGGAAACCCTGACAAAAGCCATGGGCAGACGTCATGAACTACACTTTCAGACACCGCGGCTTTCTGCCGAAACTGCCCCGCTCGCAGCAGGTTGCGCGGCAGTCTGCCTTTTCGTCAACGATGATGCCTCGGCTCCGGTGCTGGAGCAGCTGGCCGGCCTCGGTGTGCACTACATCGCCCTGCGTTCGGCCGGGTTCAACCAGGTGGATGTGGCGGCTGCGCGGCGCCTGGGCATCCGCGTAGCCCGCGTTCCGGCCTACTCGCCCTACGCCGTTGCGGAACACACGGTGGCACTGATGCTGGCACTGAACCGCAAGATCCACCGCGCACATAACCGCGTGCGTGAGGGCAACTTCTCGCTCGACGGGCTGACCGGCTTCGACATGCAGGGCAAAACAGTGGGCATCATCGGCGTTGGGAAGATCGGGCAAAAGCTGGCGCAGATCCTGCGTGGCTTCGGCTGCCGGGTGCTGGCCTCCGACCCCAACCCCGACAGCAAATGGGCAGCGCAGCACGAGGTCGTTTATGTGTCAAACGAGGCGCTCTTTGCCGCTTCCGACATCATCAGCCTGCATGCCCCGCTCACCCCGCAAACCCAGCACCTCGTGCGCGAAGAAACGCTCAGCCAGATGAAGGATGGCGTGATGATCATCAACACCGGCAGGGGCGCCCTCATTCATACGCGCGATGCCATCCGCGCCCTCAAGTGCGGCAAGATCGGCTACCTCGGTCTTGACGTGTATGAAGAAGAAAAAGAACTCTTCTTTGAAGACCGCTCGGCCGAGATCCTGCAGGACGATATCATCGCCCGCCTGATGACTTTTCCGAACGTCCTCATCACCAGCCACCAGGCTTTCCTGACCGATACGGCCCTGCAGAACATCGCCGACACCACGGCACATAACCTCGATTGCTTCAGCGCCGGCAGCAGCTGTGTCAATGAAGTGCGCTAAAAGGGATGCGCCGGGCAGCGAAGAGCACCACCCGCAGAAATACGGTCAAGCTCCGGAATAGCTTATCTTGAGGAATGACCCGGCTGCTCCTGTTGCTTCTGCTCTCCCTGGCCACCCTGGCTTCCCGCTCACAACCCTATCAGCCGTTGCTCCAAACGGGGAAAAACTGGGATGTGGCTTTCTGGAATCTCAGTTTAGGCCCGAACGTATGCGGCCCATATGCGGGTGAACGGTACTTTGTTCAAGGTGACACCATGCTCCTGGGACGCAGCTACAAAATCATCGGCAGGTTCCGGCTTTTCCATGTCAACGCCCCGGCGACCTTCTGCTATCCCTACCGCCCCGACAGTGCCACCTATGCCATCGCCGCTTTCATGCGCGAAGATGCAGCCGAGCGCAAGGTCTACAAGATCAACGGACATGGGCGCGACACCTTGTTGTACCATTTCAATGCAGCGGTGGGCGATACGGCTTTCACCTTCTCGGGCGATGTGCATCGCGTAGTGCGGATCACCGACACCCTGCTCCGTGACGGAAGCACCCGGCGCTGCTTCTTGCTGCGTGGAAACACAAGCCTGTCCGCTTCACAGAACTACTTCATGGAAGGCGTCGGAAGTGGCTACGGACTTTTCCAGGACTATGCCCCCTTCTTTGAGATCACCTCCATGTTGGGTTGTATGCAACGATCGGGGCAGTTGCTTTGGGGTGAACGCTGCAGCTGGATTGCAACCGCCGTCAGCAACCTGCGCAGCGCACCGGTTTATGTTACCTGGCAAACATCACGCAAGACCCTGCGTATCGCGTTGCCTGCCGGAGAGCTGTCGGAGCTGGGGGTTTTTCACCTGTCGGGACAGACGGCCTTCGTGAGCCCGGTGCGTTCGGATAGCGAAGTATCCCTAGCCCATCTTCCTCCCGGAACATATCTGTACCGGCTCCGGGGCCGCCTGCATACCGAACAGGGTAAACTCCTTATCACGCCCTGACCTGTGCGCAGCATTCCGCCGGCGCGGGGCAACGGCGCAGCCGGCTGGGGTGTTACCTTTAAGGGAACTCCATCAACCAGTAACCATGAGGATAGGCTTGCTTTTTTTGCTCCTCCATATGGCGGCGACCGCTGCTGCACAGCCCAACACCAGGCGCCCGATCGTATTTGTACACGGCATGCTGGCTTCGGGAGACACCTGGACGAGCCAGGTGCAACGCTTCCTGCGCGATGGCTACCGCCTCAACGACCTCGCCATGCTCGACTGGAATACCACGTCGATGGATATGCGAAAAAGTGTGCACCAACTCGACAGTCTCGTACAGGCCGTTCTGCGGCGAACGGGGGCGCTCCAACTTGACCTGGTCGGGCACTCGGCCGGCGGCGCGCTCTGCCTGCAATACCTGCGCGACAGCCTTCGGGCATCCCGCATCGCGCATTACGCGCACATTGGAAGCACAAGACTGCAGGCGCCTCCCCCGGTACCTACGCTCAACCTCTACTCCCCCGACGACCGCATCAGTGGCGGCGCCGATGCTGCCGGTGTTACCAACCTGGCCCTTGCCGGCCACGACCACTACGAGGTCGCCACCAGCGCCGACAGCTGGATCGCACTGAAAGCTCATTTTTCCGGTCAGAACAAAAGCGCTGTCCGACTCCCGGACCCACCGACGCATTTGAAGTTTCCGCTGGCCGGCAAAGCCTGCATTCTGGGCGAAAACAGGCCGGAGGCTGGCGCATCGGTGCGGGTATTTGCCTGCGACAGCAATGGCCGGCGGGGCGGCAAGCAATGGGAAGGGCACACCGACGCAGCCGGCAACTGGGGACCTTTCGAGGCGCGGCCGGGCATTGCCTATGAACTAGTGGTGGAAGCAACGGGGAAACGCCCGGTGCACTACTTCCGGATGCCGTTCAGCGAACAGAACCCACTGGTGTACCTGCGCACCCTGCCCCAGGCGGGCATGACGGCAAGACTGTTGCAGGGACTACCGCAGGATAGCACGATGACGGCACTGGTGCTGTTCAGCGCACACCGTGCGGTTGTTCATGGACGTGATACGCTGGAAGTGGATGGCTGGCCGCTGGCAACGGAGGCCCTGGCGTCCGCCGCAAAAACCGCCATTGCCTGGTTTGTTGTGGATGATGGAGACAAACGCAGCAGCGGCACCGCGCTGAACGCCTTCCGCGGCTTTCCCTTTATGACCGGGGTCGACCTGCATATCGACAGCCGCAGCGGAGCCCCCCTGCGCATCCGGTTCAATGGCCGGCAGCTCCTGCTGCCCCGGCTGGCCTCCAACGCTGCGATCACCGTAGCCGTGATGGAATAGGTTGTTTTTCTCACCAGGGATTTACGGGAAAAACAACAGGATTTTCTGTTCTTTTTCCCATACGCCGGCTGGCTGCCGAGTGTATTTTTGAAATCCAATCTTTGCTTATGGCACCGCACCAGATTCTCTTGCTCAGCAGCTCCCGGGCTGGCAATGTAGGCTACCTCGAAGCAGTAGCTCCCCTTATCCAAAAATTTTTTGGCAACAAGCCGCAGCGCATTGCGTTTGTGCCCTTTGCAGCCGTCGGCATTTCGGGAGAGGAGTATGCCGCCAAAGTACGGGAAGGGCTGAAGGGCCTGCCCTATACCATTGAACCCATCGGGGGTGCCACCACCAAAAATGTGCTCAAAAGCTGTACGGCCCTGATGGTGGGTGGAGGCAACACGTTCAAGCTCCTGGCCGACCTGTACCAGAAGAGCCTCGTGGAAGAACTGCGGGAGCTGGTGATGCGGGGCCTGCCCTATATCGGGTGGAGTGCCGGTGCCAATGTGGCCGGCCGTAGCATCTGCACATCCAACGATATGCCGATCGTGCAGCCGCAAAGTTTTCTGGGCTTTCGTTTTCTGCCTTTTCAGATCAACCCCCACTACCTGAATTATAAAGTTGAAGGGTTCAACGGCGAAACGCGCGATGAACGCATCACCGAGTTCCTGACCCTTAACCCGGGCATTCCGGTGCTGGCACTGCCCGAAGGCACCGGTATCCGCCTGCAGCAGGAGGAGCTCTATTTCGAAGGAGCGGTGCCGGCAACCCTCTTCGATACCGACCGGGAAGGAAAGATTGTGCGGGAGATGATCGGGCCCGGGCAGGACATCACCCACCTCTTGTAAGTGCCGGCATCCGGGTGCGCAAGGGCTTAATAGGCCATCAGTTTCTCCACATAGCTTCCCAGCCGGGCTTTGGCAAGGAAGTTCTTTTCGAGCTCCAGGTTGAAGGGTACCGGTGTATCGAGGGAAGCGCAGCGCAAAACCGGTCCGTCGAGGTGTTCGAAGCAATGCTCGGCGATCCAGGCGGAGAGTTCACCTGCGATGCCGCCCACCAACGTGTCTTCATGAAGGAGCAGCACTTTGCCTGTCTTGATTACCGCAGCGCGGATGGCCTCGTAGTCGAGCGGAAGCAGCGTGCGCAGATCGAGGATATGCAGGCTGATCCCCGGGTTCGCCTCGGCATATTCCAGGGCCCAGTGCACCCCGCTGCCGTAGGTGATTACGGTAAGGTCTTCGCCCTCACGCGCAACGCGGGCCTTGCCGATCGGCGTTTCGTAATAGCCTTCCGGTACTGGTCCGCTGACGCTTCGGTAAAGGGCCTTATGTTCGAAATACAATACCGGGTTGGGGTCATTGAATGCAGCGATCAGGAGCCCCTTGGCATCTTCGGGTGTCGCGGGATAAACCACCTTTAATCCGGGTGTGTGCACAAACCAGGCTTCGTTGCTCTGGCTGTGAAAAGGCCCGGCGCCCACGCCACCACCAGTGGGCATACGGATCACCACATCGGCATTCTGTCCCCAGCGGTAATGGATCTTGGCGAGGTTGTTAATGATTTGGTTGAAACCCACCGTTACGAAGTCGGCGAACTGCATTTCCATCATGCTCTTGAAACCTTCGAGGGAAAGGCCAAGGGCAGCGCCCACGATGGCACTTTCGCAGAGGGGCGTGTTGCGTACGCGCCCCTTCCCGAAGCGCTCCACGAACCCTTCGGTGATCTTGAAAGCGCCGCCGTATCCGGCAATGTCTTGTCCCATGAGCACCAGGTTGGCGTGGCGCTCCATGGAAAGCTGAAGGCCTTCTTTAAGCGCGTCGATGAAGCGGACGCCCGGACGCTCTTCGCCGCTCACCCCCGGCCCCTCTCCCTTCCCTCCCTTCGGCAGGGGCTGGGGGTGGGCTGCATACACATCCTTCAGTTCCAGCTCCGTATCCACCACAATCGGCGCGGAATCAAAACCTATTCTCAGTTCGCTTTCGATCTTTGTTTTATAATCGTTTCGTATTTCTTCTATGGCTGCGGCGGTAAGTAGGCCTTCCTGTTGCAGCCAGCGCTCATAGTTCGCAATCGGATCTTTCTCCGCCCATTGTTCGAAGAGTTCCTTGGGCACGTACTTCGTTCCGTAAGCCTCTTCGTGGCCGCGCATGCGAAAGGTCATGCATTCTACCAGATAAGGCTTCTGCTCACGGATACAGTATTCGCGCACGCCCCGCAGGGTATCGTACACCTCCAGGATATTATTGCCATCAATAACCACGCTTTCCATGCCATAGCCGCGGGCGCGGTCGGCCAGCTGAGCGCAGCGATATTGCTCGCTGACGGGAGTAGAGAGGCCATAACCATTGTTTTCAATGATGAAGATGACCGGCAGATCCCAAACAGCAGCCGTATTGAGTGCCTCGTGAAAATCGCCTTCGGAGGTGCCGCCGTCACCGGTAAAGGCAAGGGATACCTTGTCTTCTTTGCGGAGTTTGTGCGCCAGGGCAACGCCATCGGCAATGGCCAGCTGCGGACCCAGGTGCGAGATCATACCGCAGATATGGTGCTCGCGGGCACCGAAGTGAAAAGAGCGCTCCCGGCCTTTGGAGTAACCATCCTGCGCACCCTGCCACTGCTTGAACAGGCGGCTGAGCGGCATGTCGCGGGTGGTGAACACCCCCAGGTTGCGGTGCAGGGGCATGATCCACTCGTCAGGCTGCAGGGCCATGGTCGCGCCCACGGCAATGGCTTCCTGTCCGATGCCGCTGAACCACTTCGAAATGCGGCCCTGCCGCAGCAGCACCAGCATTTTCTCTTCGATCATGCGGGGCCACAACAGGCGGCGGTACAGGTCAACCAGTTGTTCCGGATTCAGGTCACGACGCAGGAACTCCATATAGCAGGTCTTTTGTGGGGGCAAAAGTAGGGATTCGAAGATGGCGAGCGGTGCGAAAGTGAAGTCGAGGCCAATGTCAGGCTGAGCGGAAAGAAGTGGAGTCGGGACCCTGCTCCGCCAACACCGCCTCGACCCTGGCGGCAAGCGTTTCGTAGTCGCTGTAGCCATTGGCGAGCAGGTAAAATCTATGATCGGCCACCTGCAGCAGCACGGCCGGGAAACCCTGCACGCGCAATTGCTGCACCAGCGCAAACTCCCCGATGGCCCTGTCGCGGTATTCCGCGCCCGCCAGCTTCGCATAGAAATCGTCCTCCGCAATGCCATATTCCGGCAGCAGGTGCCGGTAGGCTTCGGGATCGGTAAGGTCGCGGCCTTCAAAGTTCAGGGCAAACTGGAGGTCGGCGGCGGCTTCTACCTGCCGCTCCGGCGCATATTCCTTAAAAATCCACAGGGCAATGGCCGGCATCGTGGAATCCGGGAACCAGTCGGTTTCATCCGGGTGAAACACATGCCAGAGAAAATCCTGTCCGAACTGCACACCGGTCGTTTCCTCTACCCGCTTGTAGGCCGTCTGGATGTACCGGGCCGCCGGAGCGAAATGCGTGGGCTGCTCCGGACGGATCATTCCGCCGCTCAGCACCTCGAAACCAAGGCGGTCTTTATAGTTTTCATGCAGCTTTCTGATTACCGGGCTGAAGCCGTAGCACCAGCCGCAGTAGGCGTCGTAGCAGTAGTAGATCGTCATGATTTATTTCAGATTGCGGATTGCAGATTTCAGAACTCTTCCCTCACCCCCGTCCCCTCTCCCCCTGGGAGAGGGGTTAGGGGGTGAGGGAAGAAGGATCGAGCCCGTTAGCGAGGGGATTTCAGATTCCGGCCTTCAAATCTGAAATCCGCAATCTGAAATCTGAAATGGTTAATGTGCTTCCAGCCAGTTCTCTCCCTGTCCCACTTCAGCAATCACCGGAATACCATTCGGCAGTTCCATGGCGCCCTGCATCGCTTCGAGAATCACGGGCTTCACCAGTTCCAGTTCCTCCTTCACCACATCGAACACCAGTTCATCATGCACCTGCAGGATCATCTTCGACCGGAAGCCTTTTTCCTTGAAGGCTTTGTGTACGGCCACCATGGCCAGCTTGATCATATCGGCCGCGGTGCCCTGAATGGGTGAGTTGATGGCGTTGCGCTCGGCGAGTGCGCGCACGGTGAAGTTGGCGCTGTTGATATCGCGCAGCCAGCGCTTGCGGCCCAGCACGGTTTGAACGTAGCCCTTCTCCCGACAGAAATTGATGGTTTCGTCCATGTAGGCGGTGATGCCCGAAAACTCGGCGCGGTAGGCGTCGATGATTTCTTTGGCCTCGGCGCGCGGGATGCGCAGGTTCTCGGCCAGGCCGAAAGCTCCTTGTCCGTAGATGATGCCGAAGTTGACGCTTTTGGCCTTCGAGCGCTGCTCCTTCGTCACCTCGGCTTCGCTGATCTTGTACACTTTGGCAGCGGTAGCCGTATGCACATCCTTGTTTTGCCGGAAAGCATCACACATGGCCGCATCTCCGCTGAGGGCCGCCACAATCCGCAGTTCGATCTGCGAGTAGTCGGCCGACACCAGCAGGTGATTTTCATCGCGCGGGATAAACGCTTTGCGGATTTCGCGGCCCCGGTCGGTGCGGATGGGGATGTTCTGCAGGTGGGGATTGTTGCTCGACAGGCGCCCGGTAACGGCCACGGCCTGCGCGAAGCTGGTATGTATGCGTCCGGTACGTGGGTTGATCAGCTCCGGAAGTGCATCCACATAGGTAGAACGGAGTTTGGTGAACTCGCGATAGGCCAGGATATGATCGGCGATGGGATGATCTTTCGCGAGCTTGCTCAACACATCCTCCCCCGTGGCATACTGACCGGTCTTTGTTTTCTTTGCTTTCGGATCGAGCTTCATCTGTTCAAAGAGCACTTCGCCCAATTGCTTCGGAGAGCCGAGGTTAAACCGGCATCCGGCCAGCTCATACACCTTCTCTTCATGGTTGCGTGCCTCTTGTTCGAGCAATATTGAGTAGTGCCGTAGAAATGCGGTATCGACCCGAACGCCTTCAAACTCGATATCACGGAGCACGGGCACCAGCGGTATTTCTACGTTATCAAATACCTGGCGCACGTCCAGGCGCGTTAGCTCGGGCTCGAATACGCTTTTGAACTGCAGGGTGATGTCGGCGTCTTCCACAGCGTATTCCTTGATCTTCTCCAGCTCCACGTCGCGCATGCTACCCTGGTTCTTGCCTTTCTTGCCGATCAGCTCTTCAATCGCTACCGGCTCGTAGCCCAGGTACTTGGCCGCCAGCCAGTCCATGTTGCGCTTGCCTTCGGGCTCGATGAGGTAATGGGCAAGCAGGGTATCGAAGAACTTTCCCTGTATTTCTACGCCATACCATTTCAGCATCAGCAGGTCGTACTTCGTATGGTGGCCTATCCATGTTTTGGATGGATCGGCAAAGAGTGCGCTGAAGCGGGCCAGCACCTGCTGTACGTCTTCCTTCTTTTCGGGCAGGGGCACATACCAGCCCTTTCCGGGCTGCACGGCGAAACTCATACCCACCAGTTCGGCCGTGTTGGCATCAATACCGGTGGTTTCGGTATCAAAAGAAATCCCGGAAGCTGCGTTCAGCGCATCGAGCAGGTCTTTCCATTCGGCTTCGCTTTCTACCAGCGTGTAATCATGCGGCGTGTTATGGATGTTCCTGCCGGGCGTCACCACATTACCGGCTGGCTCCTCGTTGGGTGTGGCGTCGAACAGGCCCGGCTGCACGGCGGAGCCCCTGCGGGTGGCTCCGTTGGCCGCTTCGGGCAGATCCTCGCCCAGCAAACGGCGGATCATGGTGCGGAACTCAAGCTCTGTCAAAATCTCGCGGAGCGCATCGCGGTTCCATTCTTTCAGGCGGAAGTCTTCTTCGTGAAAGGTCACGGGCACGTCGCAGATGATGGTGGCGAGCTTCTTGCTCATGATGGCCGACTCTTTGCCCTTACGTACTTTCTCGCCCAACGCGCCTTTGATGTGGTCGGCATTAGCCAGCACATTCTCCAGCGTTCCGTATTCGGTAAGCAGCTTGCAGGCGGTCTTTTCACCCACACCGGCGATGCCGGGAATGTTATCCACGGCGTCGCCCATGAGCCCCAGCATGTCGATGACCTGGCTGACGCTTTGAATACACCATTTGGAGCATACCTCTTCGGGGCCCATGATCTCTACTTCTCCCCCCTGATAGCCGGGTTTATAGATCTTTACTTTCTCCGTAACCAGCTGTCCGTAGTCCTTATCGGGCGTCACCATATACACGGTGTAGCCTAGTGTTTCGGCCTGCTTGCTCAGTGTTCCGATCACGTCGTCGGCCTCATAACCTTCGCTTTCGATGATCGGAATGTTCAGGGCCTGGAGGAGGCGCTTGATATCGGGGAGTGAAGCCGAAAGGTCTTCCGGCGCTTCCTGGCGATTGGCCTTGTACTCGGCGAAATCTTCGATACGTCCGGCCGGGGCGCCGCCCTCGAAACAGACGGCCATATGGGTCGGTTTCTGGTTGTTGATGAGATCGATGAGGGTGTTGGTGAAGCCGAACTGTGCGTTGGTGTTCTTTCCTTTTGAAGTAACACGGGGATTCCGCAGCAACGCATAATAAGCACGGAAGATGAGCGCCATGGCGTCGAGCAGAAAGAGCTTTTTTTCCGGAGATTCCATCGTACGAAGCTAAGGGAGGAGGCGCAGATATGAAAGAAACGGAAGCCGCGGCAGCCGTTTGCCCGGCAAAATCAAAGCCCCCGCGGGTGCAGGGGCCTGATTACCTAAAAACGAGAAATAAAATGAACCCTTTCGGGTAGTGTAAGAACCGGGTTATACGGTTCTCATAGGACTGGAATTCTTCAGGGATATTGGATACAGCGAAGCTAACGGGCAGTAACCGAAAGGAGGAAGGCGGATATCGCCTTTTTCAGAAAAAAGGGAACTTGTTCGCATGGCCACTCGTAGAACTACGATGCAGCGATCCGGAATTGTCCGAACTGAACTGAAACGGGCGCGGGCGGCACGGCTGCAGAGGGCAAAAAAAATCCCCTGCGGCGCAGGGGTTTCCGATAACCAGCCACGATCATCAGCGAACGGCCAGTGCGCCATTATCGGGCTCCGGCAATTCCCATCGTTGCGACTGTTCCTGCGCCGAACTGAGCGCCCGGTCGTGCAATACAAAGCTTACCAATATTACGGATACAGTGACGACGGCAATAGCGGCGTCGAGCCAGCGGCGGATACTCGTTCTCATAGGAGTCAGGATTTTGGATTTGCCCAGCGAAAATAAAAATCAGGAAAGGGGCAGACAAGCAGATCGTAAGAAAGTTTGAGAAAATAAGAACTAATACTAGTGCTGTTATGGGAAACTACTAAGCGCGCAGGCATCACCCAGGTCTTACGCGCGGCACAACCCCATTGCCGGTCGGTACAAAACATGGGAATGCTTTCCCGCGTCCTGGCGCAAGGAACAATGAAGTGTTCGCAGCAACAAAGCGCTATCCTTGCCACACCCGGTAACCCGGAGTGCAACCTGTAAGCGCAGCTGCTGATCCGGTGCCCTGCTTTTGTAGGTTGCACCTGTGTATGACCGTACATTCGTCAGGCCGAGAACGGATTTCTGCTTTGTTCACCCGAAAAAAAGATAAACAATGAAACGCACGCTACCCTTATGGCTGCTTTTTCTGTGCCATAGGGTTGCGGCGCAACACCGGGAGCTAAGGCTGGAGGCAGGACCGCTTTTCCACCTCGCCCAGCAGCAGGGCGACCCGGCGGCAGGGGGCCTCGACCGGCACCTGCCGCCCGGTCCGGCTACCGGCCTGCGCCTTGCCGCAGCAGGCGGCTACCGGTTTCGCAGGGGACTCTTCCTCGGGGCTTCGGTAAGTTACCTGCGCTACCAGCAAGTTAACGGGGCACAGCTTGCCTTAAGTACCATGAACGATTTTTCCCGTAAGCCGACGTCCCTGTTTCTGTATACCGACATAGGTTACACGCATTTCCGGAACCAGCAGCCGGCGGGTGCACAAAGCAGCTTTTGGGAAAGCGGCCTTGGATGGAGGCGAACATTCGCAGCACGGCAGCTGCGGCTAGGCGCCGGCATCCTGGCCTTCAGGCAGGATGCATTTGCAACGATTCGTGTGGGCTATACCCTATAGATAAAGCAGCCGCAACTAGTTCCCGCGCAGCATAATTCAGAAAGCGTTCGGCGGGTGACGATCGACGAAGACCAGGCGGTCCTGTGGATCCGGAAGCAGCTTTATTTTTTGGGGTTTTGGAGTTCGCGGGCCCCGTTACCCGGCCCTGAAGCTCATCCCTTCCGGCAGCCATTCATGGTCATTTTTCTCCACTCGTGGAAAGCCGGCTTTTACCCCGCTTATTTAATACCCTATCAATCAACCAGTTAGAAGAATACCGCTCTCTGGCTTTCGCCATTACCTAAAAAAAACAGGTAGTATGTGTTGCATAGTACCAATTAATGTACTAGGTTTGTATTGTCAACCTGATTGATCATCGCCGGAACGGGGCAGACAAAGCCGCCAACCGGTTAAAACAGAGAGCCATGAATATAGAAAATACGCAGAGCCAGATGCGGAAGGGGATCCTGGAATTCTGTATTCTCTCGATCATCCGCCGCGGGGAGGCCTACCCGAGCGATATCGTAGAGGAGATGAAATCCGCCCAGCTCCACATTCTGGAAGGAACGCTCTACCCGCTGCTCACCCGCCTGAAGAATGCCGAGATGCTCACCTACCGCTGGGTAGAAAGCTCCTCGGGTCCGCCGCGGAAATACTTCTCGCTCACGGAAAAAGGAGAAGCCTTCTACCGCGAGCTCGAGCAGACCTGGCAGGAGCTATCCAATGCCGTGAATACGCTCACCGACGGCACCGCCACTCAATCCTAACAAACTTCAACCAGAAGCATCATGAAAAAGATCATCAACATAAACCTTTCGGGCCGCGTGATCCCTATCGAGGATGCCGCTTATGATAGCCTGAAACAATACATTGAAAGTCTCCGCCGCTATTTCGCCCAGGAAGAAGGCCGCGATGAGATTATCAGCGATATCGAAGGCCGCATTGCGGAGCTCATGCACGACAAGGTGAAAAAGGGCGCCCCCGCCATCACCGAGGCCGACATGGAAGTCATCCTCAACACCATGGGACGTGTGGAAGACTTTGAGCAGGCCGATGCCGCCGAAAGCGGCGCAGCTGCCGGCACTACCACTGCCGAAGAGGCCAGTCCCTTCAGCCGCGTCACCGGTATGAAGCCGCGCGGACGTATGTACCGCGATTCCAACGACAAAATCATCGGCGGTGTGGCTGCCGGCGTGGCCAACTATTTTGGTATCGACCCGGCCATCGTACGCATCATCCTCGTGCTGCTGGTATTCGGCGGTGGCTCGGGCATCCTGCTCTACCTGCTGCTGTGGATCTTCCTGCCGAAGAAGCCGCTGGAGCCCACCGTGGCCAAGCGCTTCTTCCGCAACCCCGAAGACCGCATCATCGGCGGCGTTGCCGGCGGCCTGGCGGCTTACTTCAATAAGGACGCCTGGACGATCCGCCTGATCTTCCTGGCACCGATCCTCCTCAACCTGTTCTTTGAACTGCTGCAGGCCATCTTCTCGACCTTCGGCAACTATGGCTTCCATGGTGTGTTCGTGGGTTCTTTCTCCTTCACCTTCGGTATGGCCTACATCATCCTGTGGATCATCCTTCCGGAGGCCCGCACGCCCTTCTAGAAAATGGAAATGCGGGGCGAGAATGTAGACGTACACCGCATCCGCGAAAATGTGAAGTCGGAAATGGAAAACCTGAAGACCCGTGCCCAGAACTTCGGCGAAGAGGTAAAAACTTCGGCCCGCGACTTTGGCGAGCGCGCCGGCGCCCAGGGCCGTGCTTTTGCCGGCGAGGTCAGCGAAACGGCCCGTCCCGTAGCCCGCACCATCGGCAGCATCATCGCCTTCCTGGTGAAAGCCTTCGTGGTATTCATCGTAGGAGTCGTGGCATTTGCCTTCTTCGTGGCCCTCATCGCCCTTATCTTCTCCGGCGTTGGTGACATCGTCAACTCCTTCCTGCTGGAAAGCAATACCCAGGCGTTTCTGGGCTGGACAGGCTTCCTTTTGCTGTTCGGCGTGCCGTTCGTGGCCATCATCACCTGGATCGTACGCCGCCTGATGCGGGTGCGCCAGCACAACCGCTACATCGGCTGGACCTTCGCCGCCCTCTGGCTGCTCGGACTTTTCTTCGCCGGCTTCTTTACGGGTTCGGTGATCAACAACTTCCGCGTTGCCGGAAAAAACACCCAGGATGTTCCGGTAACTGCTGCTTTCAACCGCATGCTGGTGCAGGTCAACGAGCCGGCCATCGAATACAGCGGGCACTACAGCTTTATCGATAACGAACACGACGAGCGCGGCTGGGATGTTACCGGCGACAGCCTCAAACTGTCGAACGTCAAACTGCTGATCGAAAAAAGTACCGACAGCCATTATCATGTTCGCGTGGAGCGTGTCAGCCAGGGCCGCGACCGCCGCCAGGCCCAGCGTTTGGCCGAGCTGATCGACTACAAGGTATCCGCACAGGACAGCATCCTGAACCTCGGCAGCGGTTTCGGCGTCAGCAGCAAAGACAAATTCCGCAACCAGCGGGTGATCGTGCGCATCCAGGTGCCGGTAGGCAAGCAGATCCGCTTCGATCAGACGGTGGAGGACCGCCTCAACCCGATGCAGATTCATATCAATAACAACGGACGCTGGAACCGCTCCTGGGAAACCGATTGGGATGATGATTATGGTTCCGACTACAGCTGGAGAGCCGGTATCGACTACGTGATGGAGGCCGATGGTAAACTCACGGATGTGGCACTGGGCCGCCGGCCCGACAGCCGGAATGATAACGGTGTTTACGAATACGGCCGCAACAACACAGCCGCACCGAACACCGACAGCCTGCAACGTGCCATCGAAGAAAAAGAGCGCAGCCTGCGCGAAGACCAGCGCCGCCTCTATGAACTCCAACGCCAGCGTCAGGAGCAACCTGCCCCGGAAGCGCCCCGCGCCCCGGCACCGGAAGCCCGCCTCGAACTGGAGCCGAAGAATTTTGCAACAATGTCGTTGGTAATGTGAGCGGTGAGCAATGAGCGGTATTAGTCAAACGAGCAGCATCAACGCCGCCGTCCTCACGATTCAGGCCTAACGCTACAAACTCGGTTGAAGTTGTCCTGACAAAGGATAGCAGAAAGGGCCTCCAATTCTTTGGGGGCCCATTTTAACCGCTTCAGCCAGGGATCGAAGCAAGCGCTCACCCTAGCCCTGCACCGCCAACACCTTTCCCAAAAAATCAAGTATGAAAAAGACCCTCCGGATCGCCGGCTACGGAGCCGGCCTGGCCCTCCTGTTGGCCGCACTGATCTACCTGGTAGCCTGGAAATCCCCGAAATACTTTACCGTCCGGGAACCGAAATCCTATCCCATCATCGCTTTCCGTAATTATACGGGCGAACATCCAAGACCCTATATCATCCGCCAGGACCGGATAGTGCTGTTCGGCAGCACGCATACCCGCAATCCGAAAGACAGCCAGCTTGCCCTGATGGCGCAATACTGGCAGCAGCTGAAACCTACGGTGGCGTTGGTAGAAGGCCGTTTGGGATTTCTGCTGCCCGGACTGATGAACCCCGTCGAAAATCTGGGTGAAGGCGGCTATGTATACGCCCTGGCCCGGGAGTCGGGGGTACCGGTGTATAACTGGGACCTGCCTAAGGAAGAACTGGCGTTTCGGCTGCGCAGCCGCTTCTCCCCGGAACAGATTGCGCTGGCCCAGGTGCTCAGCCCCTGGTTCGGCCAGCAACGTTTTGGCCGTCCCGCCGATGAAGCCGCCTTCCTGGCCCCTTTCTTCAAACGGGCCGCCACCGTGGGACTGGGCGATTCCCTGCAGACGGTGAGCGATGTGGACCGCTACTGGCAGCGCTTTTTTCCGGGCACCGACTGGCGCAGCGTTTCGGATGAAACGCCGCTACCCGGCTTCCTCGGCGACCTGATGGCCACAGGCAACGACCTCCGCAACCGGCAACTGGTGGCTGCCGTTAAAGAACTGACCGCCAAAGGCGAAAGGGTTTTTGTACTCTGCGGCTCGAGCCACGCATTCTGCGTGTCACCTTCCTTTGATATGGCCGCCTTTACGATCCGGCCGCAGGCCAGCCTGGTGGCACGCTAACGCCCCGCGGAAAGAGGGTAGCCCGGGCCGCTGTATCTGGCTCACGGCATTCGCCTATTTTTGCTGCCTTAATTCAGCAAGATGAAGCAGACCCCTTTTACCGGGAAACACATAGCACTCGGCGCCAAGATGGCTGAGTTCGCCGGCTACAACATGCCGATCAGCTACAGCGGAATCAATGAGGAGCACCACACGGTACGCAGGAATGCCGGCGTATTCGATGTAAGCCACATGGGCGAGTTCATTCTGAAAGGCGAAGGCGCGCTCGACCTCATCCAGCGCGTTACCAGCAACGATGCTTCGAAGCTGACGGCCGGCAAGGCGCAGTATAGCTGCCTGCCCAACGAAAACGGCGGCATCATTGATGACCTGCTGGTGTATTGCATCGAAGAAAACAAGGTGTATATGCTGGTGGTGAACGCCTCCAACATCGAAAAAGACTGGAACTGGATCCAGCAACACAACACCTCCCTTTCGGGTGCACAAGGGACGGTAGAGATGCATAATATCTCAGACCATACCGGTCTGCTCGCCGTGCAGGGACCCAATGCCACCAAAATCCTTCAGGCGCTGACCGACATGGATATCCTGAACCTGAAGTACTACACATTCGTGAAGGGCCGCTTTGCCGGCGTGGAGAATGTGCTGGTCAGTGCTACCGGCTACACCGGCGCGGGTGGTGTGGAGATCTATTTTGAAGACAAGGACGACAATGCCGAAAAAATCTGGAATGCCATCTTCGAAGCCGGTGCTCCGCAAGGCCTGAAGCCGATCGGACTGGCTGCCCGCGATACCCTGCGCCTCGAAATGGGCTTCGCGCTCTACGGCAACGATATCGACGACAGCACCTCACCGCTCGAAGCGGGCCTGGGCTGGATTACCAAGCTGTCGAAAGACTTTGTCGGCAAAGACAAAATCCAGCAACTCAAGGAGCAGGGCATTGGCCGCAAGCTCGTGGGCTTCGAAATGGCCGACAAAGGCATTCCCCGCCACGGCTACGAAATCGTGACCGAAAGCGGCGAAGCCATTGGCTACGTTACCTCCGGCACACAGAGCCCCAGCCTGGGCAAGGCCATCGGCATGGGCTACGTACGGAAAGACCTTTCTGAAATCGACAGCACCATCTACATCAAAGTGCGCGACAAACAGCTCAAGGCGACGGTGGTGAAGATTCCCTTTGCTTAATGTCATCCTTCGACTCCGCTGTGCTACGCTCAGGATGACATCCCCCCTGTCAGGCTGAGCGGAACAGCTTGCCCCGCAGAGGCGGGGAAGTGGAGTCGAAGCAATGTCAGGCTGAGCGAAAGGAAGTGAAGTCGAAGCCCCCCATCACCCAATTTTTTTATCAGATGAGCAACAAACCTACCTTATACACCTGCCTCTCTCCCGCCCTGCTGCATCTTTATGACGTACGTGAGTGCATCGTCGTAGTGATCGACGTACTGCGGGCCACCTCCACCATGGCTACGGCTCTGTATAACGGCGCCAAGGAGATCATTCCGGTCGACAGCGTGGAACGCTGCATCCAGCTGGGTCGCGAGCTGGCCTGCATCACCGCCGGTGAGCGCGACGGACAAGTGGCGCCCGGCCTGCAATACGGAAACTCCTCTTTCGAATATCCCCGCTCGTTCGTGGGCGGCAAAACGCTGGTGCTCACCACCACCAACGGCACCAAACTGCTGCATATGGCCCTGGCAAAGGGCGCTACCGAAATCATCACCGGCTCCTTCCTCAACCTTTCGGCCGTGTGCGAACACCTGATCGCGCAAAACAAAAAGGTAATCCTGGGCTGCGCGGCCTGGAAAGACAAACCCAATATCGAGGATACGCTCTTTGCCGGCGCCGTCGTTAGCCGCGTAAAAGAACACTTCGAAGTTAACTGCGATGCCTCCCATATGGCCGAATGCCTCTACGACCTCGCCAAAGACGACATGTATGAGTTCATGAAACGCAATGACGCTTCGCATTATCACCGCCTTACGGGCTTTGGGCTGGAAAAAGACATCCGCCATTGCCTGACCCCCGACCTGGCCAACATCCTGACGCAGTACCGCGACGGGAAACTGGTGGTGTTGCCGGGATGAGGCAGGTAAACAGAACAGAGTTCAAGGGGCTGTCCGACGCGGGCAGCCTTTTTTTATGACCTTTCTCGCGGAGGCTGCCGAGAACATCCGGAAGTATGGGAAGATGCCCCTGATTTAACGCTAAAATATCCTTCAAACCCTAGGAAATCCGCTCCTTTTTCCTTTACTTTTGCCAATTGGCCCAGACGGCAACCGGATTGTGATTCAGGGGAATGGACAAGCTATTCTTACTCATTTTTCCGAGCTCCTTTCAGGACCATCCTGGCTGGCGGAAAGCCCGGCGGCGGGTACATTCAGCTTAAACCAAATCCTTTAATCATTTGGCTTTACCACATCTGCTCAAATATATCTACACCCAGGGAAGCGAGGAAGTGATCCGTCGTGGCAAGAAGATCCATGCCATTGGCTATGCAGACCTGATCGAACACGACGAACTGTTCGGTTCAGCAACCTTTCGGGTGAAGGACGATAACTACGCCACCACCTACAAAGTGTATGTGCAGCAATACAAAGACCCAAAGGCGCTGACCGTACGCTGCACCTGTCCTTATAACCTGAGCGATATCTGCCGCCATGAAGCGGCATCGCTGCTACGCCTGCAGGAGATGCTCGACAAGGGACTGCTGCTCAATGGTGAGCGGGCCTACGACCAGATGCACACCGTAGCCAAGATGAAAAGCATCGAGGTAAAGACCCTGCGTCTGCTCAGCTCTCCCGATATCTTCATCGAGGCCGAAGAATTCCTCCGCACACAAAAGCCCCTGATTGAAAGCGCAGCCGACGAAGTGGTGAAAGCCCAGGTTACGATCAAGGGCGAAACCTACCGCGTGGGCATCCGCCGCAACGAGGAACGCACGTTCGACACCAGCTCCGACTATGTAGACAGCGACCACCCGCTCTGCCTTCCGAAAGTGATCGTGTTTCTGCACCTGCTTTACACCCATGGCGCCGGCTATTTCGATACGATCCGGAACTGGGACAAGGAAAAGAACAAGCTCCTCGAGCTTTATGGCTATTCTCTCAGCGACGACCTCTCGGGCAAGTTCGAATTTACCTACAAGGAAGGAAAACCCTTTCTGCGCGTGCTCGATCCCAGCATCAAACGGCTGGCCCCGGCCCAGCTGAGCGGACAACGCCGGCCCGAACCCGTGGCCGTTGCAGAACCCGAGCCGGTCAGCGCGGAGCCGAAACCGGTTCCGGAAAAAGGACTGGGCATCGTTTTCAACTGTAACAAGAACAGCTATCCTTTCTTCACCATCGACCTCGTGGAAGGCGAACTGCTCGGCGACAGCGTCGGCGGGCGGGTGGAAAAGCTGGAGCTGACCCGCTACATCGACCTGGAACCCTACAGCGAAACCGACCGCGCCCTGGTGACTGTGGCCCGCAAGCTGCAGGAAAGCGAACTCAACAAATACCTCAACCGGAATTCTCCGTTCTCGGGCTTCTGGGAAAACATCGTGCACAGCGAAGGCGAAGAGCTACCCGAGGAAACCCGGGCACTGATCGCCGAGTACCTCCTGCCCCGGCTCCGGAAGCTTGCGGATGATTTCACAGGCGCACCCGTATTTATACTGCCGCGCGGCAAAGCCTTCAAAACCGCGCACCTGCAGCGGGCTTCCTTTCAGTCAGAACCGCTGCTGCCCCAATTCTCCGTTGCCCCGGCCGATGGAGGCTTCGAGATCGACTGCTATGTGAAGCCGGGTTCCGTTGCCTACGGCCTCGACGACAATGAAGCGCCCTCGCCCCTGTTCTTCCTGTATAATCACGAACTGTATTTCTGGCAATCGCCGGAGGCAGCCACGGTAGCGGCCCAGTTTCTGCCCGAAGGCACCATGAAGGTAGACGCAGACACCTGGCCAATGACGCTCCGGAAGATCGTGCTGCCCCTGGCCAAAGAATACAAGGTAGACTTCGACAGCCGCCTGGTAGAGCAGGTAAAAGACGGTGAGCCGGAGATCAAACTGTACCTGCAGGAAAAAGGCGACTACCTCGTTTTCAGCCCGGTATTCACGTACAAAGGCTTCGACACAAAAACCAACGACCGCGAAGAGCTGGTGATGCCCATGGGCGACAAGGTGGTGGTGGTGCACCGCAACACGGCTGCCGAACGCCGCTTCCTCGACCGCCTGCGCACGCTGCACTCCAACTTCATCGACTACGATGAGGGCGCCGCCCTGGCGCTGCGTGGCAATGAAGTACTTAAAAACAACTGGTTCTTCCTTTTCGTGGATGCGATGCAGGAAGCGAAGACGCCCGTTTACGGCTTCGAGCAACTCAAGAACTTCCGCTTCAACACGGCAAAGCCGCAGACGCATATCTACATTTCGTCAAACACAGATTGGTTCGACGCCAAAGTCGACATCCTTTTCGGAGACCAGCGGGTATCCGTAGCCGAAGTAAAACGCGCACTGGCTAACAAGCAACAGTTCGTGCAACTGGGCGATGGAACCCTCGGCATCCTGCCCGACGAATGGCTGAAGAAATACGCACTCCTCTTCCGGGTGGGCGAAGGCAAGTCGAACAGTCTCAAACTGTCGCGCTACCACCTGAGCGTCATCGACGAGCTCTACGACAACCGCGACGAAGAAGAGCTTACCATCGCCCTCGAAGAAAAATATGAGCGCATCCGCGATTTTCACCAGATCCGCGAGGTGGCGCCGCCGGAGCACCTGAAACCAATCCTGCGTCCCTACCAGACGGCCGGCTTCCAGTGGCTCAATTACCTGCAGGAAGTGGGCTGGGGCGGTATCCTGGCCGATGACATGGGTCTGGGTAAGACCGTACAGGCACTCACCCTGCTGCAGCATTTCTACGACACCAACGGTCGCCTGAAAGCCCTGGTGGTTTGTCCGACCACCCTGATTTACAACTGGCAAAATGAGATCCGGAAGTTCACCCCGGAACTCAGCTATCATATTCACCACGGACCGCAGCGCCTGAAAGATCCCGAAGCACTGAAGGCCTACAACGTGATCATCACCACCTACGGCACGCTGCGCAGCGACATCAAAACCTTCATCGCCCTTGGCCTCGACTATGCCGTGCTCGATGAATCGCAGGCCATCAAAAACCCGCAGAGCAAGGTGGCAAAGGCCGCAGCCGTGCTGCCTGCAAAAAACCGCGTGTGCATGAGTGGTACGCCACTCCAGAATAACACCTTCGACATCTTTGCGCAAATGAACTTCCTGAACCCCGGCATGCTGGGCACCATGGAGTTCTTCCGGCAGGAATTTGCCATTCCGATCGACAAATTCGGCGAGGCCGAACAAAAGGACCATCTCCGCAAAATCCTCTATCCGTTCATCCTCCGCCGCACCAAGGAACAAGTGGCCAAAGACCTGCCCGAAAAGACCGAGCAGGTGCTGTTTTGCGAGATGGAAGACGAGCAGCGGAAGATCTACGATGCCTACCGCAACGACTTCCGCGCGCGCATCCTCGGCACCATCGAGGAACAGGGCATCCAAAAGAGCCAGTTCACCATCCTGCAGGGCCTCATGAAGCTGCGGCAGATCTGCGACTCGCCGGCCATCCTTAACGAAGACGAGAAATTTCCGAACCACTCGATCAAGCTCGACGAACTGGCGCGCGAGATCACCGAGAACATCGGCCACCACAAGGCCCTGGTATTCTCGCAGTTTCTCGGCATGCTCGCTTTGATCCGCGAACGCCTCGAGCAACTCGATATTCCCTACGTATATTTCGACGGCAGCACGTCGGCAGCCGACCGCGAGAAGGCCATCCAGGCCTTTCAGAACCACGAAGAGGTGCGCGTATTCCTGATTTCTCTGAAAGCCGGCGGCGTCGGTTTAAACCTGACGGCTGCCGATTATGTCTATATCGTAGATCCCTGGTGGAACCCCGCCGTAGAGCAACAGGCCATCGACCGCACGCACCGCATCGGACAAACGAAGAACATCTTCGCCTACCGCATGATTTGTAAGGATTCGATCGAAGACAAGATCATGGAGCTGCAGGAACGGAAACGGATACTGGCGAAGGAGCTGATTGCCGATGATGCCAGCTTCGTGAAGAGCCTGACGCGGGAAGATGTGGAGTACCTGTTCAGTTAAGGCGGGATCTGTCGGGTATTTTCGTTTGCTTTTCCTGTACCCCTCACCCCCGGTCCCTCTCCCGAAAGAAGAGGGGAGCGTCTCCCTTCACATTGGAGAGTTTTCCCCCTCTACCCCTGGGAGAGGGATAGGGGTGAGGGAAGAAGACCTATCAACCCGGAATGCTACCTAAACTAAACGACATTGAATATTCAATGCTCCACATGCAAGTGGAGCGGTTGCTGCCCACACCTGTAAATGGAGCATTGAACATTGCGTATTGAATATTATCCCCGACCTTAATCCTTCCAACCATCTTCTTTATGTCTGTACTCCTCCGCCCCTGGGCCATGACCGACCTCGACGCGCTTGTATGGCAAGCCAACAATGTCAGCATATGGAACAATCTCCGGAACTATTTTCCCAATCCCTATACGGCGGAAGCCGGCGCCGCCTGGATCGGTACCGAACTCGAACTACAGGCACAAGGCCTGCCGGCTACCAACCTCGCCATTGAGGTAAATGGTTACCTCGCCGGCGGCATCGGCATCATCCGGAATTCGGATGTGTATTATTACTCCGCAGAGATCGGCTATTGGCTGGGAGCGGCCTGGTGGGGACAGGGAATTGCCACGGAGGCCCTCCGCCAAATGACGGAATATGCCTGGTATCATTTCGATATCGTGCGGCTCTATGCGGAAGTGTTCGAGAGCAACAAAGCCTCCATGCGGGTACTGGAAAAAAACGGCTTTTACCTCGAAGGCGTGCGCCGTAAGGCCGTGTTCAAGAACGGTGTGTTCCTGGATGATTACATATGGGTGAAGCTGAGATAGGGAAAGTCAAAACTCAAAATTCAAAATCAGTGCGACGCCTGTTTTTGCTTCTGTTAATAAGGCTGGCTGGTTACGGTTTTGAATTTTGAATTTTGAATTATCCGGATCATCTTTAAAAAAAATCCTCTCCCCGTTTAAACTTTCTGAAGGCACTGCCTTCCAAAGCAGTACAGACCAAAAATGCCCGCCTATCGAGCCCTGTTTACACTAATTCCTGCTTATGCTACTTAAAAAGAACATCGCCACGAGCGAATCGGGCTTCATCTTTAATCCGGCCACCGGTGACTCCTGGTCGGCTAACCCGCTGGCCGCCGACATTCTCGGGCAATTAAAAGAAGGCAAGTCGCCTGCAGAAATCAAAAAGTCGATTGCAGAACGTTATGAGACCGACAGCGCCACCGTGGAGCGCGACTGGGATGACTTCGTATTGCAGTTGCGCGACGGCAATCTCCTCGACTACTGACATTTGGATGCTGATTAACGAAGGGCACCGGATCGTTTGCGCATTACCGTAAAGATCGCTTCGAAAGCACCAACTGCCCGGCCTCTTTATCGTTCCCCAAAAACTACTATTTATGTACACCGAACCGCATGCCGGCGACCGGATCACCATTGCCGTAACCGGCCTCAACGCCATCGACAGTCCCGGGCCGGGCGTAGCCGTGATCCGCGCGCTTCGCGAAGGCCTGCCCGATGTCCGCATCATCGGCCTTTCCTATGAAACGCTGGAACCGGGCATCTACCTCGACCATGTTGTCGATAAGACCTACCAGATACCTTATCCCTCTGCCGGACAGGAGGCCCTGCTGCAGCGCCTGCGCTACATTCATGAGAAGGAAAAGCTGCAACTGGTCATTCCCAACTTCGATGCGGAGTTGTACAATTTCATCAAAATCGGGCCGGCGCTGCGCAGCCTGGGCATTGAGACCTTTCTGCCGACTCTGGAGCAACTCGATGCCCGCGACAAGATCAACCTCGCTGCCTTCGGTAGCCGCCATGGTCTGAAGGTTCCGGGCGACATCACCATTTACACGCCCGAAGGCCTGTATACTGCCGCAGAAATGTTCGGCTACCCGTTGGTGGTGAAAGGAAAGTTCTACGAGGCCGTGGTGGCGCACACCCTGGAGCAGGCACAAAAGGCCTTCCACAAGCTCTCGGCGAAATGGGGCTATCCCATCATTGTGCAGCAGTTCATCAGCGGCACCGAGGTTAATATCGCCGCGCTGGGCGATGGCAAAGGAAACGCCACCAGCATCATTCCCATGCGCAAGCTCTATATCACCGACAAGGGCAAGGCCTGGGCAGGCATCACCATCGAAGACGAAACGCTCATCGAACTGGCGCGTCATTTCATCCGCGTCACCAACTGGAAGGGAGGCTTCGAGCTGGAGATCATGCGCACGCCGGAAGGTGTACCCTACATCATGGAGATCAACCCCCGCTTTCCGGCCTGGATCTACCTCAGCGCCGCAGCCGGACAAAACCAGCCGGCCGCACTCACACAGCTGGCACTCGGACAAACGGTGGAACCCTACAGCGACTACAAAGTAGGACGCATCTTCATCCGCTATGCCTGGGACCATATCACCGATGTGGAACAGTTTCAAAAGATCAGCGCATTCGGGGAGTTGTGACCGGGCTTCAACTCTGCTAGCGCTCCGCTCAGCCTTACAAAGGAGCATACCACTGTCACCCTGACGCTGTCGCCTGGAGCTTTAGCGTCGGGCGAGCGAAGCGGAGTCGAAGGGTGACAGTGGAAAAACCAGACAAACCATAAACGAATAAACGAATCATCATGTCCCTGAAACTTCGCTACGAACGCCCCACCATCCTCAAGATGAACGCCGGCCTCATGAATAAATACGGAACACGTACCGAATACGAGCCCGTGAAACAGATCGACGGCGTATCGGTAAAAAGCCTCACAGAGCGATTCGGCTCCCCGCTGTTTGTGATCAGTGAGCGGACGATACGCCGCACGTATCAGCATGCCGTACGTGCCTTTAAAACCCGTTATCCTCGCGTACAGTTTGCCTGGAGCTACAAAACCAACTACCTCAACGCCGTCTGCAATGTCTTCCACCAGGAAGGCAGCTGGGCCGAAGTGGTGAGCGGCTTCGAATACCGCAAGGCGCTGGGCAACGGCGTGCCAGGCAACAAGATTATCTTCAATGGCCCCGAAAAGACCGATGAAGAACTCCGCCTTGCCATTGGCAACGACTCCCTGATCCATATCGATCACTTCGATGAACTCTACCAGCTGATCACCATCGCCAGTGAGCTGAACCGCAAACCGCGAGTGGCCATTCGCGTAAACATGGACACGGGCGTGTATCCCATGTGGGACCGCTTCGGCTTTAACTACGAGAATGGGCAGGCCTGGACCGCACTCAACAAAATCGTTGCGTCGGGTGTGCTCACGCTTACCGGACTGCATTGCCATATCGGCACCTACATGCTCAGCACCGACGCCTATGCTGTTGCCGCGCGTAAGCTTTGTGACCTTGCCTACCATTGCAAAACCCAACTCAACACACCCATCCAGTACCTCGATCTCGGTGGTGGTTTTCCAACGGCCAACACACTCCGGGGCTCCTACCTGCCGGGAGGCGACACGATTCCCTCTGTAGACGAATTTGCGGAGGCCATCACCAACACCATTCTGCAGGCCGGCTTCCGGACCGAGGAACTGCCGCTGCTGGTGCTCGAAACCGGAAGGGCGCTGATCGATGAAGCCGGCTACCTGCTCGGCACCGTGCTGGCCAACAAACGACTTTCCGACGGCCGCCGCGCCACCATCATGGACTTCGGCGTCAACCTCCTGTTCACTTCGTTCTGGTACGAGCACAAGATCTCGCCGGCACAGGATTTCACCCATCATACCGAAGACATGGTGCTGTACGGACCGCTGTGCATGAATATCGACGTCGTGCGTCAAAGCGTCAACCTGCCGCTCCTCAACCGCGGCGACCAGGTGGTGGTGCACCGGGTAGGCGCCTACAACATGACGCAGTGGATGCAATTCATTCAGATGCGTCCCAACGTAGTGCTGATCGATAACAACGGCGAGCCCCACCTGATCCGCCAGAGCGAAGACCTCGCCTACATCGAGCAACTCGAAAAAACACCCGATCACCTGCGCGGGTTCACGCTTTAAGCAGATTGGGAGATCCGGGTTTTGGGTTTTGGGTCCAAAGCCCAATCTCTCAAACCTTCAGAAACCTTCCACAACCCCTCACAACCTCTTACAGCCCCTCCCTTCTTTGCCCCTCAAAAAGCAAATAGCATCCGTCGCCGAAACCGTGCTCCACAGCTACGGACTCCTGTTCTTTTCGCATAACCGGCTGTTCGGGATCCTGATCCTGCTGGTCACTTTTCTGATTCCCTACGCCGGAATCGCAGGATGCGCAGGGCTGCTCTGCTCGCTGCTGTGCGCCCGTGCCATCGGGTTCGATGAAAGCCTGCTGAAAACGGGTGCTTACACCTACAGCGCCCTGATCTTTGGATTGGGCTTCGGTACTTATTTCGAGTTCAGCATGGCCTTCTGGCTGTTACTCGCGGTAGGATCGGTGTTTACGCTGCTGCTGTCGGCCTTCTTTTTTACCCGGTTGTCGCGCAATGGCGTACCGGCACTTTCGATCGCATTCATCTGCACGCTCTGGATGCTACTGCTGGCTTCTCAAAGCTTCAGCGCACTCGGATTGTCGACCCGGCAGATCTACTGGTACAACGAACTGTATAAATACGGTGGTCTGTTCCTGATCCGGGCCGTGCAGGCAATCGAAGGCATCTCCATTCATCCGTTCCTGGGCGGATTCCTTCGCTCGCTGAGCGGCATACTGTTCCAGGGACAACTGGCAGGCGGTATCCTTCTCGCCCTCGGGCTGCTCCTCTACTCACGGATCGCCCTGCTGCTGATGCTTTATGGATATGCCATCGCCATGGGCTTTCACAGCCTGATGGGTGGCATGGCCGTTATGGGCGATTACTATCATATCGGCACCAACTACATGCTGGTGGCCGCAGCCCTCGGCGGCTTCTACCTGATCCCCTCCTGGCGTTCGTTTCTCTGGATCGGCATCCTGGTGCCCGTAACCTACCTGCTGGTGGTGGCGCTGAGCGCCATCCTCGCACAGATCGGGCTGCCGGTGCTGTCGTTGCCATTTTGTATTACCGTAATCCTCTTCCTGTACTGCCTGCAGTTGCGGCCCTTTGGCAGCCGGCTGGCACTGGCGCCGGTGCAGCATTACAGTCCCGAGCACAATCTTTATCACTTCCTGCACGGACAATCGCGCGCCGATGCCTACCGGTACGTTCCGCTCTCGTTGCCGGTGCTGGGCAATTGGATGGTCAGCCAGGGCTATGCCGGAAGCATGACCCACAAAGGCGACTGGAAGGAGGCGCTGGACTTCGTGCTGCTCGACGACGAGCTGAAGACTTACCGCAACCCCGGGAACGAGCCGGAGCATTTCTATTGCTATGGCAAACCGGTGCTGGCGCCCGCCGACGGTATCGTGGAAGAAATCGCCGACCATATAGAAGACAATTCAGTAGGGGGAAACAACACCAGCCAGAACTGGGGAAATACGATCGTATTGCGGCATGCCGAAGGATTATACACCAAGTTGTCGCATCTGAAAAAGAACAGTATGCGGGTGGCCAAAGGAGACTATGTGCGGAGGGGCGATTTGCTGGCGCTATGCGGTAACTCCGGTCGTTCACCGGAGCCACACCTGCACTTCCAGGTCCAGGCCACACCTTTTATCGGGTCGCGCACGCTGGCTTATCCTCTTGCAGCCTTTCTCCAACAAGAGGCTGGCGCGGCTCCCAGGCTGCGGCAATACGCGGTTCCCGATGAAGGTAGTTTCGTTGCCAACATCACAGCCAATGCACAGTTGCAGCAGGCCTTCAGCTTTCCGCCCGGCCTGAGGCTGCGCGTAGAAGCAGAAGGATACGCCACCGAATTGTGGGAAGTGTGTGTAAGCGCCTCCAACGAACGCTATCTCTGGTGCAGGGAGCATCGTGCCAGTGCCTGGTTCATCCGGCTACCCGACATCTTCGCATTTACGTATTACTACGGGCAGCGTAATACGCTCCTGTTTGCTTTCTATCAATCGGCCTATAAGGTGCTGCTCAGTTCTGCCGAGCCGGTGGCGGTAGCCGACGATCTGCCGCTGACCGTTTATGGCAATACGCCCTTGCGCTGGCTGCAGGATGTGGTTGCACCGTTCTGGCGCTTCCTGCAAATCCGCTATGAAAGCAGGGTACAGCCCGACGACGACGTTTTCGGCCGCAACCCGCTGCAGATCCGGAGCCGCCAGGAACGGCGCATGGCCGGACACCTGCAGTCGCTGCGTGAAGGATGTATTTCCGTTACGGAAGGACGACTCACCGGTTTTGAACTGCAATCTGCTCACAAAAAGATTTATGCTTTATGCTACGAAGAACAATAGTCGTGCTTTTACTCAGCGGCAGTCTTTCTGCTCTTCATGCCCAGACACCGGGCTACGAAGAAGTGCTGGCGCGCAGCTATACGCTTTACAACACGGCGCAATGGAAAGAGCTGCTCCGCTATGGGCGGGGAGCCTTACAGGACGGCAACGATTTCCTGCTGCTGCGCCTGCGTCTCGGTTATGCCGCCTTCATGCTGGGTCGCTACAGCGAAGCACTGGGTCATTACCAGCAGGTGCTCAACAACGACAGCTACCATGAGACGGCACACCATTTCATCCGGCTCTGCCGCATGGAACTGGGCCAGGCAGAAGTTGCGCATATTCATAACCGTTACCTAACTAAAGAAACGCTTGGCAACTGGAAACCGGTCGCCTTACAGGCAGCCGGCGTAGAAACCAGCTATAAGTCGACAAATGTCAACGAAAGAGGAAACCCGCTCTATGTGCGTGCGGAAGCGACCCTGAGATTAGGAAACCGGTTACAGCTACGGCAGGCAGGCGCCACTTACCGGCAACAACTGAGTATGGCGCACCTGGCAGCCGTAAAAGACAACCGCAATATCCTGATCGATCAGAAGGAATATTATGGACAGCTCGTGGCGGCCATCAGTCCGCGACTGGCGCTGAAAACGAGCTATCATTACCTCTACACGCCCTTCAACAACTATCAATACAACAACCACATCGGACAGCTCGCGCTGCGCTACTATGGCAATGCCTGGACCGCACAGCTTTCCGGTTCGGAAGCCCTGATCACCGAGCAGCGGGTAAGGCAGGTGGACCTGCAGTTCAACTGGTACCCGCTCGGCAACCTCGACCTGTACAGCATGAGCACCGCCACCTGGAACAGTAGCGGAGAAGGTTATTTCTGCGGGCGGCAGGTGCTGGGTGGCCGTGTATGGAAGGGGCTTTGGCTCGAAGGCAATGTAACACTCGGAAACTTCCGGAACCTTTTTGAAAATGATGCGCTGTATGTGTATCACGCGCTCGACCCCAATACACAAAAGATGGGGCTCACCACCTATTACCCGCTCGGCGGTCATGCCGTGCTGCAGGCAGGCTACACCTTCGAAGAGCGACAGCTTGCCGGATACCCGAACGTTTTCTTTCACCAACATTCAATCACAGGAGGATTCACATGGAAATTCTGAAACGTAAACTCATGATCGCAGCCTGCTTTCTGGTGCTGCAGGCAGGCGCACAGCAACACGATGCCGCCTCGCAACGGGCTTTCAGCGAGAGCTACACCCAGGAGTACAACAAACGCTACGCCGATGCCATTGCCGCCATCAGCAAGGTATACGACGACGATAGCTATGAAATGAACCTGCGTCTGGGCTGGCTGCACTACATGAACAAGAATTATACGCAGTCGCAGACCTTCTACCAAAAGGCCGTTAGCCGGAAGCCTTATTCCATTGAGGCCCGCCTTGGACTGGTAAAGCCGCTTTCGATCCTGGAAAGCTGGGACAAAGTGCTGGCCCAATACGAAGAGATCCTGAAAGTGGACCCGCAGAATACGACCGCCCTGTATTGGGGTGGTGTCATCTACTATCAGCGGAAGAAATATGAGACGGCCGCCCGCTACTTCGAGAAGCTGGTCAACCTGTATCCCTTCGACTACGATGCCACGCACATGCTGGCCTGGACCTACAGCTTCCAGGGCAAGACCAATGATGCGCGGGTTCTTTTCCGAAAGGCGCTGCTGATCCGTCCGGGAGACGCTTCTGCCATGGAGGGACTGGCTTCGCTGAAGTAGCACTGCAGCAACAAAAACAAAGGGGCGGTCTCTGAAAGACCGCCCCTTTATTCTGGAAGCGCAACCGGCTTAGCCGGCACGGCGAAGACGGGCCCCGATGACCGCTCCGTTACGAACGATGATATAGCCAAGATGGCCGATACCACCGTAGTTATACAGATCGTAATAGGTGGTGCTGGAAGTCTGTCCGTCCTGCAGACCCAATTGCTGCAGCAATTGCGCCGGCGGTGTCACACCGTTGAGCAGGAAGTTGTCGACCGTGTTGACATCGCGGCGGATAATCATCACATCCATCTGGGCCGGGAAACCGTTCAGGCTGATCTT
>Ga0164290_1000443_pt1 | contig 133796 bp, 138 predicted proteins | sample Micstemetagenome_FD_108782 | JGI IMG/M metagenome (GOLD analysis project Ga0164290, IMG submission 108782) | Contaminated culture microbial community from soil near Moab, Utah, USA - Microcoleus steenstrupii SON62 (Illumina Assembly) | ecosystem: Environmental > Terrestrial > Soil > Soil crust... | reverse complement strand
CGGGCTCCGCCCGAGCCTTGACCACGTCGCCTACATCGACGCGCCAGCAAGGATGTCGAAGGCCACCAAGAACGGCCAGCCGTCACTCTTGACCGGCCCCGCTCCTTCAGGGATGACCTGCGGTGACGTGAATCCCTCCGCATGAACTCGATGCTAGACATTTGGCGCGATGCTTTGCCTGGGTTTGGCGGCGTCCGCGGTCCTGCTTAGCCGAGGTGCGAAACCTGGACGTCACTCCAATGGTTTGCGAGGTGTTCTGCAACCAACCGTCGGTGGCAGTGGTGCGGCTTCTCCTCGCTGCACAGTAGAACTGAATTGTCGACAAGCGCCGGGTCGAGCGCGTCCTGGATTCGACGCTCCCCCATCAACGCCCGGAAGTTCTGCTCGTACGTCGCCCAGTCACCCTTCTGCTTCTTGAGTGCATCGAGCATCGGCTGCGTCGGGGCCAGGGCCGTCAGATGGCTATAGCTCATGCCGCAGAGCTCTGTGAGGAAGAATTCCAGGTCGTCGCGCTTTGCAAACCCGGCAAGTTGCGAGACGTTGTTCAACCGAACGTCGATGAGTCCAGTTGCTCCAGACTCGCGCAGGAGTCCGAAGAAGGTGCGAGCGGACTTCTTGGTGAAGCCAATTGTGTAGAGCTGGACCATCAGTCACCCACGGCCTCGCGCGACTCCTCGTCGACGTAGGCAATCCGCTCTTCCTGGCGGTGGAGCGCTTGCCTAGTCAGCTCTTCGGCTGTGTGGAAGAGATCATCCTCCGCGAGGCCGTGGATTGTTCGCAGACGGAATCGAGCGTCCTCGTGGGCTTCCAACTCGCCGTCTCCGAGGATGTGCACCACAGGGGTGCCGCGGGAAACGAGGGATTCCGAGATCAACACCGTGCGGTGACAATCCAAGGGATCGCGCTCTGAACAGAGCACCACGATGCGGTGCTCGGCGCGCCCGGCCTCGAGTCGGGCGAGGCCGTCTTGGTAGGCCGGCGCATTGGCGAGGCGGTCGTACTGGACCTTGCCGTCGACGTAACAACCCCGGTCATCCGACCGTGCCCCCAGTTCGCGGCCGAGGAAGACGTAACTGATGCCGGCCCTGCCAAGTGCTGCCTTCAGTGCGTCTCGGTTGAACTGCGGATTGAACCGACTCGCTGGCGTCGACCGAACGTCCGCGACAGCCGAGATGCGGTGCCGGAGCAGTAACTCCAGGAACGGCTCGATCTCGTGCGTCGAGTGCCCGACGGTGAAGATGGTGCCAGGCTCAGCCATCCAGCACCTCCGATCAGCCCTCTGGGTCGATGATCGCCGCCACTACCTTGTATGAGTATGCCTCTCCACCAGGCTCGGCAACCCACGGCTCCGCAAGACTGACCGTGAGTAGCGTTCCCGCGCTCAGACCGTACTGACCAACGCCACGCGCCAGATAGCGCGAGTGGTACCGCGAATCTGTCACCCGCAGGATGTATCGCGCTCGCCGGTATCTGAACCGCAGTCGGACATCCCCCTTGCCGTCCCAGCCGCTCCTGACAACGACAGTGGCATCGTCTACCGCAACCAGCACCAGGGAGTCGTCGAATGGCGTCAGGTCGCGGGAACGGACCCGGTCGTGGAGGCCACCGCCCGACGAGTCATCGTTCGCCCACAGAGTTGGCGGCCGGTCAACCGCGTCGACAACATCGTCGTATGACCATCTACCGCGCCGTTCCCATTGAACCTGCGGGTCCAGAAGCCAGTTCTCGTTCTGGTACCCGGAGGGCGTATGCCTCAGAAGCCCAATGCGAATCAGGTCGAGCACGTGTGGGACGGAGCCGTCCGCGAGTGTCTGTTCGGATGCGCTGACCGCGTGGCTGGGGCGTGAACTGACCGGACGGATCCAATTGGCGAGGGCACGACCATCAATCTCAAGTCCAGCGACGCACATGCCGCCCTGCTTCTTTGAGTTCGCTAGGCATAGGAGCGTCTTGACGTGCGCCACGTTGGCCCGCTCCCTTCTCCCCGCCTGGAGCGTAGGAGCGCAATTCGCGACGCGTGGCAGATTTCAAGATTCATGCCTATCTCAGTTGGCCGAACCGGTCTTACCCACGGCCGGTTGCGGCTCTGACAACGCGTCTTTGACGGCCAACAGCGCCTCCACGATCCCCTCATCGGCATTCTCGACTGCGTCGAGCAGAGCGTGCAGAGCGCTCTGGATCTGCCCGAGCCACGGGTCGGCGAAGCTGCCAGCCATCGCGGCGTAGCCGGCCTGAGCAAGCTGTGGTGCTGAGTCAGGGGCGCCGGGCACCGCAACCGCAAAGTGCTCTCCGTCGAACACCCAAGACGCCGTCGGAACCAAGGCGCCGACGACATCGACGAGCGGAGTTGCGACCGATTCCATCGCAACGCCTTCGACCTTGACGGTGATGAGAACGTCATGGCCATGGTCAGATACCGCGGCCTCAGACCGCGTCCCAGCCCGTGCAGCTACGACGAGCGCTTGCGCTTGGACGAATGCCGCGACGGCTTTCTGGGCATCCTTCTGCCACACGACCGCGCCGAGAAGCTCCTCGAGGAGCGCAAGTCTCGCTGGTGACTCGGATTCGGCCCATCGAGTGATCCGAGACTCAAGGTCGTCGCCGTGGAGCTTCGGGAGTAGGGGAAGTATCGATCCCCGAATCCTCTGGCGAAGCAGCCCACCGAGAGCGGCCTTGTAGTAGCTCGATGCGCGTTCAACGACAGCCTGACGGGCGGTTGGCAACGCAGGCGCTCGCCGGTCACCCCAACGTTCGAAACCTTCAAAGTCCCCCGCGACGAGTGCGTCGATGCCGAGGCGGCCGACCACAAGATCCCGATGCACGTCCTGTCCTTCCGGATCGGCCGCGCGGAGTTCCGCAAGTACGCACGCTCGAACGATCGCTGCCTCGTCGGAGGCGAACTTGCCGTCTTCGCTCGAGAGCAGGCCCAGCAATCGGCCTGACGCAGAATGCCTGGCACGCGTCTTTCCGCTAGCCCAGTCCCCCTGTAGGGCGGCCACGGCGTCGCCAGCGATCGAGACCGTCGCTCGAAACTCCTGGCCATGGTCCGGCCCACGGGTCTCGAAGTCGTAAGCGAACTGGATGCCATGCACGGCGCCGTACTCCTGGAGAGCGGTCGTCGTGTCGCGCCGAGCGACGAAGGACTGGGTCCAAGATGCGAGCTCGGGGAACTGTCGACGTGCGAGCCCTCCAGGCGTTCCGCGCCACGCCGCGCCAGCGAGCGCTTGCACCACGTCCGACTTCAACTCGATCGGCGCAGACGACAGCCCTGACGAACGAAGGACTCCCTGGTCCAAACCGACCTCGTCGTAGAGCTCGGCGGTGCGCTCGTCGGTCACCGACGGAGCGATGACCTCTCCTGGCTTGACTGCAACGTTGGTGCTGAGTGTCCTCACCACGTAGTGGTGATGCACCAGGGTCCGAAGGATCTCGGCACCCTCGGTCGCGAGTACGCCGTAATCACGCTGGCTAGCAGCCGCGACAAGACGCTTGTTCTCGTGGACCCAGGAACGATGTGTCAGTGCCTGCGAGAAAAGTGCCGGTACCCGGGCGCCGAATGCCACCTCCGACCATTCGATCGTCTTCTGATGCGCGCTCGAGACGCGAAACGGGGTGGGGGTCACTGCATGCCGAGTGGCCGACGATGTCGCGGGGATCGAGCCGACAGAATGCATGTGGACCCACGCCTTGTGAGCCGCGTACCGAGCGTTGACCTTCGATCGGCCGGTGCCGACAGCAGATAGACGCGCCGCCGTGACTGTCGCCGTAAACGTCCTGGCGTTGTCCGGTCCTTCTGAAGCGAAGGACACGGTCGGCTCCGTGCCAGCCGCCTTTCTTACAAGGGCCTGCCAATCGGGTTCGGGCTCTTGGATCGCGAATCCAGCCGCGGCGAGCGCTGCACGAGGCGCGGTCGTCGACGCAGAGGTGAGCGCGAGGGCCCCGAGAACCTGCATGGCTACGTCCTCAGGTGCGCGCGAACCGCTGCCGGCACCCACGTTCGACGCTTCACCCTTCCCGAAGAGCGGAGCACCACTCTTGAGGAGCCACTTGCCGATCGCCGAGCGCGCGACTGCGTCTTGGGCCAGCACCTTTGAGGCTTCGTCATTCGTCGAGAACTCGCCACGTGTGTCTCGAGCCAGCTCGAGGAGCGCCAAACGCGTCCAGTCCCGGCCGAGGATCTGCAGAAGTTCTAGTGTTCCGGCACTCACCGTGAGATCTGGGATCGACTCGTAGAGGTAGCTCTTGTGAAGCAGCGCCCAGCGGATCCAATCCTCCGCCTCCGGTGAGAGTGAAATGCCGGCGCTGCGGAACTGCTCACGCAGCGTCGTGGGAAGCGATGGCAGCCACGGCGACAACGGAGCGACCGGGTAGGAGTCACCCCAACCTGTCTCGCGGTGCTCAGCCGCTACTCGCGGCCGCTGCGGTCGCGGTCGCTCAGCAGTCGTCCTCAGAGAACGGGACTTTGCTCCACCCGGTGTTGTCGCCGGCTTCGCTAGCTCACGCCGGAGCCAGGGACGTAGCGGCGGCTCACTTCCCCGTCGCAACAGATTCTCAGCCCGCAAGCATTCGTCAGCGCGCGCTCGGTTCCCTTGCTGTGCATAACGGGCTCGCACCGATGCGAGCCGGCGAAGCATCGCTGCCGCGGGCATAGAGCGGCCGCTGTCCACGCGAACAGGGCGGTCGACGGCCTTTTTCTGGAGGCGTTGAGCCATCTTGTGCAGCGGCTCCGGCACCAGGGACGGCGAGTCGCGCATCGCGATGATGCCGACCCACCGAGCGCCGAAGCTGTACGCCGTCACGCAGCGACCTCAACGGAACGGGACATGACGCCTAGCCTGGCACCAGGGCCCGACACATGCCGGCGTTTCAGATCACCCGCGGGGCAGGGCCGCTTGACCCATGCGACGTCTCATGCGGCGAACTACCCGGAATCCCTGCGTAGTCGAACGCGCCTCAATGCCGCTCGACGGCATGGAACATGCGCCTGACCTGCACTAACGTGAGTCTCTACGCACCGCGATGGACCCGAATGCGCGGCCAGTGCCGTCCATGTCCCACAGGACAGCCTTCACGTCAGTCCTCGGGGTCGTAGCCCAGGTTCGGCGAGAGCCAGCGCTCGGTCTCCTTGAGGCTCCAGCCCTTGCGCTCGGCGTACTCGGCGACCTGGTCACGGCCGAGGCGGCCGACGACGAAGTACTGCGCCTCGGGGTGGCTGTAGAAGAGGCCGGAGACCGCCGCACCGGGCCACATCGCCATCGACTCGGTCAGCTCGATGCCGGTGCTGGCCTTGACGTCGAGCAGCTCCCAGATCGTCTGCTTCTCGGTGTGGTCGGGGCAGGCCGGGTAGCCGGGCGCCGGGCGGATGCCGGTGTACTTCTCGGCGATCAGGTCCTCGTTGCTGAGCTGCTCCTCGGGCACGTGCGCCCAGAACTCGGTGCGCACCCGCTGGTGGAGCCGCTCGGCGAACGCCTCGGCCAGCCGGTCGGCGAGTGCCTCGAGCAGGATCGCGGAGTAGTCGTCGAGCTCCTCCTTGAAGGCCATGATCCGGTCGGTCACCCCGAGCCCCGCGGTCACGGCGAAGGCTCCGACCCAGTCCGGGCCGCCGGCGAGCTCGGCGCCGACCGGAGCGACGTAGTCGGCCAGCGACCGGTTCGGGATCCCCTCACGGTGCTTGCCCTGCTGACGCAGCTGGTGGAGGGTGGCCCGCACCTCGGTGCGGCTCTCGTCGGTGTAGACGAGGACGTCCTCACCGGTGCTCGCGGCAGGGAACAGCCCGTAGACGCCGTTGGCGGTGACCCACTTCTCGGCGATCATCCGGTCGAGCATGACCTGCGCGTCGTCGTACAGCTTGCGTGCGGTCTCGCCCGTGGTCGGGTTGTTGAGGATGTCGGGGAACTTGCCCTTCATCTCCCAGGCGTTGAAGAACGGCTGCCAGTCGATGTAGTCGCGCAGCTCGGCGAGGTCGTAGTCCTTCAGCACGTGCACGCCGGACGTAGCCGGCTGGGGCGGGGCGTAGCCCGTCCAGTCGATCGGTGTGGAGTTCGCCTTCGCGTCCGCGAAGGAGAGCTGGGGTCGCTCGGACTTCTGGGAGTGCCGGACGCGCAGCGAGTCGTAGTCGGCCTTCACGTCGGCCAGCAGGGTGGCGCGCCGCTCCTCGTGGAGCAGCGCAGCCGCGGTGGGGACCGAGCGCGAGGCGTCCTTGACCCAGACCACGGGACCGTCGTACTTCGGGTCGACCTTGACGGCGGTGTGGGCGCGCGACGTCGTCGCGCCGCCGATCAGGAGCGGGATCTCGAGACCGAGCCGCTGCATCTCGGTCGCCATCGTGACCATCTCGTCGAGCGACGGCGTGATCAGTCCGGACAGGCCGATGATGTCGGCGTTGTGCTCCTTGGCCGCGTCGAGGATCTTCTGGGCGGGAACCATCACCCCGAGGTCGATGACCTCGAAGTTGTTGCACTGGAGCACGACGCCGACGATGTTCTTGCCGATGTCGTGGACGTCGCCCTTGACCGTCGCCATGATGATCGTCCCGTTGGTCTCCTTCGCCGTCGCCAGCTCAGGGTTGTCGATCTTCTCCTGCTCGATGAACGGGATCAGGTAGGCGACCGCCTTCTTCATCACGCGCGCCGACTTCACGACCTGCGGGAGGAACATCTTGCCGGCGCCGAACAGGTCGCCGACGACGTCCATCCCGGACATCAGCGGACCCTCGATGACCTCGATCGGGCGACCGCCGCGCGCGGCGATCTCCTTGCGGAGCTCCTCGGTGTCAGCCTCGACGTGGGCGTCGAGACCCTTGACCAGCGCGTGGGTGATCCGCTCGCCGACCGGCAGGTCGCGCCACTCCTCCGTCGCGGCCTCGGCCTTCTCCCCCGTCCCCCGGTGCTGCTCGGCGAGACCGAGCAGGCGCTCGGTGGCGGCGATCGAGTCGTCGGTGCGGTTGAGCACGACGTCCTCGATGGCGTCGCGGAGCTCCGGGTCGATCTCGGTGTAGGGCACCAGTGCACCCGCGTTGACGATGCCCATGTCCAGGCCCGCCTCGATCGCATGGAACAGGAAGACGGCGTGGATCGCCTCGCGGACGGGGTTGTTGCCCCGGAAGCTGAAGCTCACGTTGGAGATGCCGCCCGAGACCTTCGCGCCCGGCAGGTTCTGCTTGATCCACCGGGTCGCCTCGATGAAGTCGACGCCGTAGGTGGCGTGCTCCTCGATGCCGGTCGCGACGGCGAACACGTTCGGGTCGAAGATGATGTCGTCGGGCGGGAACTGCACCTGGTCGACCAGGATCCGGTAGGCACGCTCGCAGATCTGCTTGCGGCGCTCGAGGTTGTCGGCCTGGCCGTCCTCGTCGAACGCCATCACGACCGCGGCAGCGCCGTACTTCTTGCACAGGCGCGCCTGCTCGATGAACTTCTCCTCGCCCTCCTTCATGGAGATCGAGTTGACGATCGGCTTGCCCTGGACGTTCTTCAGCCCGGCCTCGATCACCTCCCACTTCGAGGAGTCGACCATCACCGGAACCCGGCTGATGTCGGGCTCGGACGCGACCAGCTTGAGGAACCGGTCCATCGCGGCGACGCCGTCGATCATGCCCTCGTCCATGTTGATGTCGATGACCTGCGCGCCGGCCTCGACCTGCTGCGCGGCCACGGACAGAGCGGCGTCGTAGTCGCCGTCCTTGATCAGGTTGCGGAACTTCGCGGAGCCGGTGATGTTGGTGCGCTCGCCGACGTTCACGAACAGGCTGTCCTCGGTGATGCTGAACGGCTCGAGGCCGGACAGCCGCATCGCTGGCACGGCGACCACGGGCTCGCGACGCTGCTTGCCCTCCACCGCGCGGGCGATCGCGGCGATGTGGGCCGGCGTCGTACCGCAGCAGCCGCCGAGGATGTTGACGAACCCGGCCTCGGCGAACTCCTTGACGATGCCCGCGGTGTCCTCGGGTGTCTCGTCGTACTCACCGAACGCGTTGGGCAGGCCGGCGTTCGGGTAGGCCGAGACGAACGTGTCGGCGAGCCGCGAAAGCTCGGCGACGTAGGGCCGCATCTCCTTGGCGCCGAGCGCGCAGTTGAGGCCGACCGCGAGCGGGTCGGCGTGGCGCACGGAGTCCCAGAAGGCCTCGGTGACCTGGCCGGAGAGGGTGCGCCCGGAGGCGTCGGTGATGGTGCCCGAGATGACCACCGGCCAGCGGCGGCCGGTCTCCTCGAACAGCGTCTGCACCGCGAAGATCGCGGCCTTCGCGTTGAGGGTGTCGAAGATCGTCTCGATGAAGATCAGGTCCGAGCCTCCGTCGACGAGGCCGCGGGCGGCGGTCAGGTAGGCGTCGACGAGCTCGTCCCAGGTGACGTTGCGGGTGGCGGGATCGTTGACGTCGGGACTGATCGACGCGGTGCGGGTGGTGGGACCGAGCGCGCCGGCGACGTACCGCGGCTGACCGGTCGCCGCCGCGACGTCGTCACAGGCCCTGCGGGCCAACCGGGCCGACTCCAGGTTGAGCTCGTAGGCGAGCTCCTCCATGCCGTAGTCGGAGAGCGACACCGCGTTGGAGTTGAACGTGTTGGTCTCGATGATGTCGGCGCCCGCCTCGAGGTACTCGCGGTGGATGCCGGCGATGATCTGCGGCTGCGTGATCGAGAGCAGGTCGTTGTTGCCGACGAGGTCGGACTCCCAGTCCGCGAACCGCTCGCCGCGGTATCCGGCCTCGTCGGGCCGGTCCCGCTGGATGGCGGTGCCCATGGCGCCGTCGAGGATCACGATCCGCTCCCGCAGCAATGCGGTGAGCTCGTCGGTCGCGTCCGGCCGCCAGTCGTGGGATCCCGATGCCATGTCACACCCTTCCGTCAACGGAAGGCGCCCTTGGGAATTCACCGAGCGTGGCGGACCCGCCGGTGCGGGGTCCGTTGCAACGCCTCTCGGCAGTACCGATCCTAACCGTCGCATCCCGCCCTCCAGGGAATTTCCGCATGCTGGCACGACTAGGCTCGACAAGGTGATGGAGATCGAGGACACGCCGGACCTGGTCCGGCCTTTGGTGATCGCGGCCTTCGAGGGGTGGAACGACGCCGCCGAGGCCGCATCCGCCGTCGTGGACCACCTGATGGACGTCTGGGACGCGCGGGTCGTCGCGGCCATTGATCCCGAGGACTACTACGACTTCCAGGTCAACCGGCCCACGGTCGGTGTCGACGAGCACGGCTTCCGCAAGCTGACCTGGCCGAGCACCCACGTCGCGATCGCCTCTCCCCCGGACCTCGACCACGACATCATCCTGGTGCGCGGGATCGAGCCCAACATGCGCTGGCGGGGCTTCTGCGCGGAGCTCCTCGCGTGCATCGACGACCTCGGTGGCCAGCTGGTCGTCACCCTGGGCGCGCTGCTCGCCGACACGCCCCACACCCGGCCCATCCCCGTCACCGGCACGGCGACCGAGCCCGACCTGGTGGACCGGATGAAGCTGGAGCAGTCGACGTACGAAGGCCCGACCGGCATCGTGGGCGTGCTCCAGGACGCGTGCATCAAGCTCGACATCCCCGCGGCGTCGTACTGGGCAGCGGTGCCGCACTACGTCGCACAGCCACCGTGCCCCAAGGCCACGCTGGCGCTGATCGGGCAGATCGAGGACCTGCTGGGCGTGAGCATCCCGCTCGGCGACCTCCCCGATGACGCGCGGGCGTGGGAGCGCGGTGTCGACGAGCTGGCCGAGGAGGACGACGACATCGCCGACTACGTCCGGGCGCTGGAGGAGACGCGGGACACCGCGGAGCTGCCCGAGGCCTCCGGCGAGGCGATCGCCCGCGAGTTCGAGCGCTACCTCAAGCGCCGCGGCGAGGACGGCTAGAGGGACAGCCCCAGCGCCGCGTCCAGGACGGGCAGCAGCGTCGCCGCGGCGTCCGGGTCGCTGGTGTCGGCGAGGCCGTCGGTGCCGAGCGTGGCGGCAGCCCACGCGTCCACCGCGGCAGTCGCCCGGGGTGCGTCGAGGTCGTCCGCGAGGGCGGTGAGGATCTCGGACACCACCGGCGCGGCCGACGCCCCGGCGCCGAGGGCGAACGCGCGGCGCCACTGCGCCACGTCGTCGACCGCGGTCCACAGCACGTCGTCGGTCCACTCCCAGTCCTCGCGGTACTGGTGGCGCAGCAGTGCGAGCCGGATCGCCATCGGGTCGATGTCGCTGTTGCGCAGCGCCGAGACGAAGACCAGGTTGCCCCGCGACTTCGACATCTTCTCGCCGTCGTAGCCGACCATGCCGGCGTGCGAGTAGGCCCGGGCGAACGGCGCCCCGGTCGCCACCTGGGCATGGCCCGCGCACATCTCGTGGTGGGGGAAGACGAGGTCGCTGCCGCCGGCTTGGACGTCGATCGTCGCGGCGAGGTGCTCCAGCGCGATGGCGGCACACTCGATGTGCCAGCCCGGCCGGCCCGGACCGAACGGGCTGTCCCACGCGGGCTCGCCCGGTCGCTCGCCGCGCCAGACGACACAGTCGAGCGGGTCCTTCTTGCCCTCGCGATCGGGATCGCCGCCACGCTCGCCGAAGAACCGCAGCATCGTCTCGCGGTCGTAGCCCGACTCGCTGCCGAACGCCGGGTCCGCAGCGACGGAGTAGTAGAGGTCCTCCTCGACCCGGTAGACCGCACCAGCGGCCTGGAGCCGCTCGATCAGGGCGATCACCTGCGGGATCGACTCCACCGCCCCGACGTAGGCATCGGGCGGCAGCACCCGGAGCGCCTGCATGTCCTGGCGGAACAGCTCGGTCTCGCGCTCGGCGAGCTCGACCCAGTCGACGCCGACCTTGGTCGCGCGCTCGAGCAGCGGGTCGTCGATGTCGGTGACGTTCTGGACGTAGGCGACCTCGTGACCGGCCAGCCGCCAGGCGCGGTTGAGCAGGTCGAAGCCGATGTAGGTGTTCGCGTGGCCGAGGTGGGTTGCGTCGTACGGCGTGATGCCGCAGACGTAGAGCGTGGCAGCGCCCTCGGGCCTGATCGTCACGAGGCCGCCCGAGGCGGTGTCGTGCACTGCGACCGGCGGTCCGACCACGGACAGCGTCGGCATCTCCGGAGCAGTCCAGGCGCGCATGCGGCGATGGTATCCGCGGGGGTCAGGCGGTCAGAACGGTGGCCAGGGGATGGGTGGCCACCCGCCGTACGGGCCAGGGAGCTCGCCGCGGGCGAGCAGTCGCTCGGCGCGCTGGACGAGGGCGCGGACCTCGAGATCCGTGAGGTGCTCACGGAGCCGGTCGCCCAGCTCCGCCCGGACCGCTGCGAGCACGCCGCCCACCGCCGTCTGCTCCTCGTCGGTGAGGGGCGATCCGGCCCAGCCCCAGAGCACGGTGCGGAGCTTCGGTTCATGGTGGAACGTGACGCCGTGGTCGACGCCGTACCGGTGGCCGCCCGGCATCGCGAGCACGTGACCGCCCTTCCGGTCGGCGTTGTTGACCAGCACGTCGAAGATCGCCATCCGGCGCAACGCCGGGGTGTCCTCGTGGACCAGGGTCACGTCGCGGTCCCGGTCGTCGACCCCGTCGAAGACCGCGAACCAGCCGTCCGGCACCCGCCCCGCCCGGACCAGCGTCACCGCCTCCTGCTCGGCATCGACCTCCTGCCACTCCTGGAGCATGCCGGGACCGTGCGGACCCTCCCCGCACCAGGTCCGCGGGACGACATCCCAGCCGGTCGCCTCGCTCACCAGGTAGGCAGCGATCTCGCGGCCGGCGAGGGTGCCCTCGGGGAAGTCCCACAGGGGCCGCTCCCCCGCGATCGGCTTGTAGACGACCTCCCGGCCGTCCAGCTCGCCCAGGAAGGTCGCGTTCGATGCCGGCATGATCCGGCCGCGCAGCTCCAGACCGCCGGTCCGGTGCGCCATCACCGCGCCATCACTCGGGGCGGCGCTTGAAGCCGTTGGCCCGCACACACAGGTGGCCGTCGGGGTCGATCGGCTGCCCGCAGAACGGGCAGTCGGGTCGCCCGGCCCCGATGACGCGCGCCGCGCGCTGCACGAACGCCCGGGCGTGGGCCGCGTCGATCCGGACGACGAACACCTCGGACGGCTCGGTCTCCTCGACCAGGATCTCCTCGGCGTCCTCGACGTCACTGAGCCCGACCAGCTCCTCGCCGACGGGGAAGACCTCGATCACGACCCGCTCCGCCCGGGGATCCCAGGACAGGGTCATCGTGCCGGCGCGGAACTCCTCGGCGATCGGCAGGTCGAGCGGCTCTTCGTCAGCGAGCCCGACCGGCGCCACTGCCGGGATGACGGTCGTCGTGCGCGCCTCGTTCATCACCTCGTCGAGGAGCTCGTCGATCCGCTCCGCGAGTGCGGCCACCTGCTGCTTCTCCAGCGCGACGCTGACCACCCGCGCGCCCTCACGGGCCTGCAGGAAGAAAGTGCGCGCACCTGGCTCGCCCACGGTGCCGGCGACGAAGCGCTCGGGCGGGTCGAAGCCATGGACGATCGGTGGCATGGGTCAACCCTACGAGCCCTCGGTGACCGGGTCGGGGCCGGCGCCGCCACCCACGGTCCCGCCGGACCGTCGGGTCCGCTTGCCGGCCGGGCGCGCCAACCACGAGAGGTCGCCGGCGAGGGTGTTGGACGCCAGCACGTAGGGACGATCCTGGGTGTACTGCACGATCGAGATCGAGGCCGGGTCGACGTTGATCCGCTGGAACAGGTCGAGGTGCATCCCCAGTGCGTCGGCGAGCACGACCTTGATGATGTCGCCGTGGCTCACGGCCACCCACACCGCGCCTGGACCGTGCTCGGCCTCCACAGCGGCGTCATGGCGGCGTACGGCGTCCACGGCGCGGTGCCGCATCGCGACCATCGACTCGCCGCCGGGGAACGCCGCCGCCGAGGGGTGGCGTTGCACCGTCGCCCAGAGCTTCTCCTTGGCCAGCTCGCGCAGCGGCCGCCCCTGCCACTCGCCGTAGTCGCACTCGGCCAGCCCGCGCTCGACGACCGCCTTCACGGTGGTCTCCCGGGCACCCGCGATCAGCTTGGCGGTCTGTCGGCACCGCTCCTGGGGACTCGTGACCAACGCGGCGATCGGCACCGCGGCGATCCGCTCGGCGGCCGCTCCGGCCTGCCGGTGGCCCGTCTCGTCGAGCCGGACGCCCGCCAGCCGCCCGGCGAGCACGCCGGAGGCGTTCGCGGTGGTGCGGCCGTGCCGCACCAGGATCACCGTGGCCACGGAGGCGAGCGTAGCCACTAGCGTGGGCACGTGATCGTCGACAGCGCCGTCTACCGCCAAGGAGAGCGTCTTCACGTCGACTGCCACGTGCACGACTACGAGGCGCTCCGGACCGCTGCAGCGGAGGGCGAGCACGACTTCGTGTGGGTCGGGCTCTTCGAGCCCAGCGAGCGCGAGCTCGGGGAGATCGCCGAGGCGTTCGGCCTGCACCCGTTGGCTGTCGAGGACGCCGTGGTGGCGCACCAGCGGCCGAAGCTCGAGCTCTACGAGGGCAACCTGTTCCTCTCGCTCAAGACGCTGTGGTACGTCGACGAGGACGACGCCGTGGAGACCGGCGAGATCAACCTCTTCGTCGGTGAGGACTTCGTGATCACCGTGCGCCACGGCCGCGGCTCGCAGCTGCGAGACGCCCGGCACGACCTCGAGGGGAAGCAGAGCGTGCTGAACCATGGCCCCTCGGCCGTCGTCTACGCCGTCTGCGACACCGTCGTCGATGGCTACCTCGCGGTGATGGAGGAGCTCCAGATCGACGTCGACGAGGTCGAGACGTCGGTGTTCTCCGAGCAGCGCACCAACGACTCCGTGCGGATCTACACCCTGAAGCGCGAGCTCGCCGAGGTACGACGAGCGGTGCTGCCGCTCCGCGAGCCGATGCGCCGCTTCACCGCGGGCACGGTGCCCGGCGTGCTGCCGGAGGCGGGGCCGTTCTTCCGCGACGTCGGCGACCACCTGGCGGTGGCCTCGGAGCAGATCGACACCCTCGACGCTCTGCTGTCGACCGCGTTCGACGCCCACCTGGCCCGGATCCAGGTGCAGCAGAACGACGACATGCGCAAGATCTCCGCAGGCGCGGCGATGATCGTGGTCCCGACCCTGATCGCCGGGATCTACGGGATGAACTTCGACCACATGCCCGAGCTGACCTGGACCCTCGGCTACCCGTTCGCGCTGGCGCTCATGGGCGGCGTGATGGGCCTGATGTGGTGGTCGTTCAAGCGGTCGGGCTGGTTCTAGCCCGCTGGGCGCTCAGGCGCTCAGGCGCTCATCACGCCCGCCGCGAGCAGCGCCAGCACACCGCCGCCGAGCAGCACCCGGTAGATCACGAACGGCGCGAGCGTGTGGTGGCTCACCCAGCGCAGCAGCCAGGCGATCGCGGCGTACCCGACGACGAACGACACGACGGTCGCCACCAGCGTCGGACCCCAGCCGTAGGTGTTGTCGCCGTGCGGGATCTCCTGCATCTCGAAGATGCCGGCGCCCACCACGGCCGGGATCGCCAGCAGGAACGCGTAGCGGGTGACCGCAGCGCGCTCGTAGCCGAGCATCCGCCCCATCGACAGCGTCGCGCCGGACCGCGAGACACCCGGGACCAGCGCCATCGCCTGGGCCATGCCCATCAGCACCGCGTCGCGCATCGTCATCTGCTTGATCCGCTTCTCGTTGCCGCCGAGCTTGTCCGCGAGGCCGAGGACCAGGCCCATGGCGATCAGCATCGTGCCGATCAGCCACAGGTTGCGGAAGTGGGTCTCGATCGTGTCCTTGAAGAGGACACCGAGCACCACGATCGGCAGCGAGCCGACGATGACGAACCAGCCCATGCGGGCGTCCAGGTGACCGCGGTACTCCGCCTTGAACAGCGACCGGGCCCAGGTGTGGGCGATCCGCCAGATGTCGTGGCGGAAGTACACGAGCACGGCGAGCTCGGTGCCGATCTGGATCACCGCGGTGAAGGCCGCGCCCGGGTCACCCCACCCGAACAGCTCGGGGAAGATCCGCAGGTGGGCGCTGCTCGAAATCGGCAGGAACTCCGTCAGACCCTGCAGCGTGCCGAGGACCAGCGCTTGCAGGAAGTCCGCCACGGGGACGGATCCTACGGAACAGTCTTCGGAGTGCCGTCATCGGCGGTGCTGTCGCCACAGACTAGGTTTGCCCCATGCAGCAGCGGTACGTCGGCAGCAGCGGCCTCCGAGTGTCGCGGCTGGGTCTCGGCACGATGACCTGGGGCAAGGACACCGACGAGCACGAGGCCCGCGACCAGCTCGTCGCGTTCTGCGAGGCGGGCGGGACACTCCTCGACACCGCTGCGGGCTACACCGACGGCCGCGCCGAGGAGCTGGTCGGCTCGCTGATCGGCGACGTCGTACGACGCGACGACCTGGTGCTCGCGACCAAGGCCGGGATCTGGCGACGGGGCGGTGAGCGCTCCATCGACACCTCCCGCCGGGCCCTCCTCGCGGGCCTCGACACCTCGCTCGAGCGGCTCGGTGTCGACCACGTGGACCTGTGGCAGGTCCACATCTGGAGCGACGAGGTGCCGCTCGACGAGACCCTGGCGGCGCTCGACCAGGCGGTGTCGTCGGGTCGCGCGACCTACGTCGGCATCTCCAACTACACCGGCTGGCAGACCGCCCAGGCCGCAACCTGGCAGCGGGCGGCACCGGGCCGGGCGCCGATCGTGTCCACCCAGGTCGAGTACTCCCTGCTGAGCCGCGACATCGAGCGCGAGGTGGCGCCGGCCAGCGCCGCCCTGGGTCTCGGGATCCTCCCGTGGTCCCCGTTGGGTCGCGGGGTCCTGACCGGCAAGTACCGCACCGGCATCCCCGGCGACTCGCGCGCCGCCTCCCCCGTGTTCGCCTCGTTCGTCGAGCGGTATCTCGACGAGCGCAGCCGCGGCATCGTCGGGTCCGTCGTCCGCGCGGCCGACGGCCTCGACTGGACCCCGCTCGAGGTGGCGCTGGCGTGGGTCCGGGACCGCCCGGGCGTCGCCGCACCGATCGTCGGCGCCCGCACGGCCACCCAGCTGAAGGGCGCGCTCGGCGCCGAGAGCAAGGAGCTGCCCCCCGAGATCCGAGAGGCCCTCGACGACGTATCGGAGCCGGCCTGATGCGCTCCGGCGGTGTCGAGTGGCAGTTCGAGAAGGTCACCTTCTCCCGGGAGTACCCCCGCAACGTGGTCACCAAGCTGCTCGTCGAGCGTGCCGAGCACGGCGGCTGGGAGCTGGTGCGGGTGCGGATCGGGCCCGACGGCACCCGGCGGGTGATCCTGCGGCGCAAGATCATCCGCGCCGTGCGCACGGCGTGACGGCTGCTCAGACCTCGTCGAGGAAGCGGTCCATCACCCGCGCGCCGAACCGGAGCGCATCGACCGGGACCCGCTCGTCGACACCGTGGAAGAGCGCGGTGAAGTCGAGGTCCTCGGGCAGCCGCAGTGGCGTGAACCCGTAGGTGCGCATCCCCAGCTTGCGGAAGTGCTTGGCATCGGTGCCGCCGCTCATGAGGAACGGCGCGACCACCGCGTCGGGATCCTCCGCGAGCAGGCTGCGGGTCATCGCATCCACCAGCGGCCCGTCGTACGGCGTCTCCCAGGGCTGCTGGTTCGAGACGTAGTCGATGCTGACGTCCTCGCCGCACAGCTCGGCCAGGGTGCGGAAGAACTCGTCCTCGAAGTCGGGGAGGAAGCGGCCGTCGACGTGCGCCGTAGCCTCGGTCGGGATGACGTTGACCTTGTAGCCGGCGCTCAACATCGTCGGGTTGGTCGTGTTGCTGATCACCGCGCCGAGCATCCGGGTGGCGCCGCCGAACTCCTCGACCAGCTCCCGCGCGTTGTCGGGCGTCAGCTCCGTGCCCGCGAGCTCGCCGACCGTGGCCAGCAGGGTGCGCATGGTCGGGGTCAGCCGGACCGGCCACTCGTAGGCGCCGATCCGCGCGACCGCCTCGGCGATCCTGGTGACGGCGTTGTCGGGGTTGAGCATCGACCCGTGGCCGGCGCGGCCGCGGGCGGTGAGGCGCATCCAGGCCATGCCCTTCTCGGCCGCTTCGATGAGGTAGAGCCGACGCCCGCGGATCGTCGTGCTGAACCCGCCCACCTCGCCCACCGCCTCGGTGCAGCCCTCGAACTCCTCGGCGTGGTCGCGCACCATGACCTCCGCGCCGAGGTGACCGCCCGCCTCCTCGTCGGCGGTGAAGTGCAGCACGATCGGCCGCGCCGGGATCCGGCCCTCCCGCTGCCGCGCGCGCACCACGGTGAGCAGCATCGCGTCGAAGTCCTTCATGTCGACCGCGCCCCGACCCCAGACGCTGAGCCCGCCGGATGGGCAGTCCTGGACCTCGCCACTGAACGGGTGGACGGCCCAGTCCTCGGCCGCAGCCGGTACGACGTCGAGGTGTCCGTGCAGCAGCAGCGCGTCGGTGCGCGCCGGGGTGGCCGCGTCGCTCGACTCCCCTCCCCAGCGTGCGAAGACGGACGTTCGTCCGGGCGTGCTCTCGTACAGCCGGGTCTCGATCCCGACCTCCTCGAGCAGCCCGGCGGCGTGCTCCGCTGCCTTGCGCTCCCCCGGCCCGTCGTCGGAACCGTAGTTCGACGTGTCGATCCGGATCAGGTCCCGGCAGATGTCGACGACCTCGTCCATGACGTCATCCTCGCACCCGGCCCCCAGCCAGGTGGGCGGGGCGCTCACCTGCACCAGACCGGGCGGAGGCCACCGGGTCGGGCACCGCACGCGGGTTAGTGTCGCGGTGTGATCGAGACAGTCACGACGAAGGACGACGACGGGCTCGCGGCGACTGCCCTGCTGCTGCACGACTTCAACACCGAGTTCGACACGCCGACCCCCGAGCCCGAGGTGCTGGCCGACATCCTGGCCCGACGGATCGGTGACGGCAACGCAACCGTGCTGCTGGCCCGCGACGAAGCGCGCACGGCGGTCGGGGTCGCCGTGCTGCGGCTCCAGCCGTCACTCTGGAGCGACGCGCAGGAGGCCTACCTCGCAGAGCTGTACGTCGTCCCCACCCGTCGGGGTCAGGGCTTCGGCCGGGAGCTCCTGGACGAGGTGCTCGCGACGTCGCGAGCCGCCGGCGCGGACTACGCCTTCGTGATCACCAGCGAGGACGACCGCGACGCGCAGCGGGCCTACGAGGCGGCCGGCTTCCGGCGTACCGAGGGCGAGGGCGGGCCGCTGATGCTCGCCTACGAGCAGGAGCTCTAGACCCTTCGGTCGTGGTCAGCCGGTCTCGAGCCAGGACCCGGTCTGGGAGATCGTGACGCGGCGGTGACCCTCGCACATCGCCGCGGTGGTGACGGCCGTCCCCTCGCATGCCGGAAACGCGCACGTCGCGGCCTGTGCCGCCGTGTTGTCGGTGAGCCCTGCAGTCGCCATGTCCATCACCCCTCTCAACGAAGGTGACGCACCAACGGCATTGTTGGTTGCGCCACACCGCCCGACCACGCCGACTTGTCGGTGGAGGCCAACTTCTGCACGGGGTCGTGCGCCGGGCGTGACAAGTTCGCGTCGGTCCTGTCCGGGACCGGTTGCCGACCTGCGCTGCGGTGGCAGCCTGCCCCTGTGGCCGCCCACGTCGTCGTCTGGGCCGTCAGTGCACACGCAGTACTGATGGTGCTGTTGACGCGGCTCCGACTCGGTGGCTACGCCGGTGGCGCCCGGCGGGTCGATGTCGGCTCGGCAGTCGTCACCACGCACACGGCCAGCGGCGCGGCGGCCGCCGTGCTCTGGTTCGCCTGGCTCCTCGACGACGCCTGGTTCACCCCGGCCGGTCGGCAGGTCGTCGGCGCCGCCGCGATCCTGCTGTGGTGGGTCGTCGCCGCGGCCGGACTGCTCGTCCTCGCCCGCTGGCTCCCCAGCCACGGCGCACACGCCGACGCCGCCACGACCGACTCGTGGTCCCGTGGACCCTGGCTCTCGATCGTCGCCCACGTCCCCGTCGTGGCCGACGTGGCCGTGCTCACCTGGGCTCTGGTTACCGGGATCCGGTAACGCCCCCCGTCACGGCACGAAGGCGGCCGTGTGCGCCGAGAACACGCTCCGGCCCAGCGCGTTCACCGCCTTGACCGCGCAGCGGTAGCTCCGGCCGGTCGTCAGGCCGGCAACGGTGATCGGTGACGCGGCGCGGGAGTTCGAGACCGTGCTGCCGCCGTTGGTCGACGCGCAACGTGCGGTGTAGTACTTGATCGGTGACCCCCCGTTCCAGGCGGGCGCCGTGAAGCTCACTCGCGCCGACGTCGCTGACAGCACCACCGCTGACGGGTTCGTCGGTGCGTCGGGCGCGCCGACCGGCAGCTTGACCCGCGCCGACGAAGTCGAGAACGGACCGGCGCCTATCGCGTTCACGGCCTTCACCGCGCACCGGTAGGTCTTTGCCGCGGAAAGGCCCAGGACCACGATCGGGGACGCGGCGCCGGACCGCGACACCGTCACGCCGCCGTCCTTCGACCAGCACTTCGCTGTGTAGTGCTTGATCACCGAGCCGCCGTGCGACTGGGGCGCCGAGAAGGTGACCCGGAGCGCGTTGGGTGTCGCGACCGCTGCCCCGACGCCGGTCGGCGCCGTGGGTCGGGCGGCGGACAGCAGGAGCGGAGCGGTCGGGTTGGAGACGCGCAGGCCGAAGAGGTACGCCGGGGCCGGGTGGCTCGCTCCCTCCTCGATGCCGACCCAGTAGAGGTCGGAGCCGATCAGCACCGGGTCCGCGATCGAGGTGTGGAACACGCCGGGGAACGTCGCGCTCGCCAAGACCGTGCCGGCACTGTCGAGGAGGCGGTACTCGAGGCGGTGCGTTGCGCCGTCGCGGACGTCGAACAGCACAGCCCAGCGATCACTGGCGACCTGGACCACCCGCGGCTCCCCTGCCTGCTGGGTGCCGTCGGCAGAGAAGCTCGTGAGCCACTGGACGGTGGCCGCGCCTGTCGTGGCGTTCACCTTCACCGCGAAGGCGTTGCGGTTCTCGGTGAAGGAGCCGAGGGTGCCATCGGGCGCGTCCGGGTGTTGGATCGAGTGACCCAGCACCACGATCCCCTGGGAGCCGTTGACCAGGCCGGTCACCGCGGCACCGGTGTAGTTGTTCCCGGGCACGCCGTTGAACTGGAACACCTCGTGGAGTGCGAGGCCTCGCGACGCCGGGTAATTGGACCAGATGGCCACCTGGACCGCCCGCGGGAACGCATCGCCGTGGTCGACGGCGACCAGCCGGCTGCCGTGAGCCGACACCAGCTGCTGGAAGGAGTGGCTCGAGTAGGGCACCTCGCCGAGCTCGCCGAAGGTCGTCGCGACCATGGTGTCGACGTCGACCTCGAAGGTGAGGTTCGCCTGGTGCCGAACCCCGTCGTTGGTCATGTACATCACCCGCGACATGTGGACGACCAGTCGGTCTCCCACCTGCGTCATCCGCGGATGACCGAAGGCGAACGGCGTATAGATGCCCTTGAGGTCCTGGGTGACGCCGCCCTTGACGTACGCCGTGCCGACCAGCGACCACGAGGCGTCGTACCTGCGGACCGCCACGACGTCGCGGGCGTCCTCCTGGAGGGGGTTCTCCCGACCGACCAGGACGTAGAAGTGCCCGTCGGTGCCGGCGTAGAACCGGCCCCACAGCGGCCAGCCCGCCAGCGACACGGTCTTGGACGCGCCGACCAGGGTCCGGGTGGCGGGGTCGTAGACGTCCACCGTGAGGCTCTCGGTGCCGGGATTGTGCCGGACCACGCCCAGGTCGCCTCCCGGGGCCGGGTACAAGGCCACCGGGTCGGGGGTCGCCCAGTCCCAGTCGCGGTACTCGGTGGTCTTGCCCGTCGCCAGCGTGCCGATCTGGCCGAGCGAGCCTGTGGGCGGGGCGGCGGCGGTGCCGGCCGACTGCAGTGCCACGCACAGCACCAGGCAGGCGAGGACGAGGACAGCGGACGCGGAGCGACGAGCGCGCATGGGATCCCAATGGTCGGGAGGAGATCAGGCTGACACACGCGCCGCGACCCGGCAGGAAAAGACCGCGAACTCTCCTTGCCCGGGGGCCGGTGCTTCGCAGCCGAACTGCGAAGAGAATCCGGTCCATCTGGTGTCCGAGGGGGGACTTGAACCCCCACGCCCTAATACGGGCACTAGCACCTCAAGCTAGCGCGTCTGCCAATTCCGCCACCCGGACGAGTGCGGGGAGAGATTAGCAAATGACCTCCCTGGAGCCCGCATCGGGAGGCGCCCTTGAACGACGGCAGCGACCCTGCAACGGTGGAGGTGCTCTGCAATCAACTCAGAAGGCATCTCATGCTCACCCTGACCGAGAACGCATGCAGCATCGTGAAGCGCTACACCGACCACCCGGACACCCCGGACGAGGCCGGTCTGCGGATCACCAGTACTCCGGAGGCACAGCTCGCCGTGACGACCGCGGACCAACCCGCGGCCGGCGACAAGGTCGTCGAGCAGGACGGCGCCAAGGTCTATCTCGACCCGGACGCCGCCGTGCAGCTGGACGACAAGGTGCTCGACGCCGGCATCGACGACGCCGGCAACATCGAGTTCGGGCTGCTCGCGCAGGCCTGAGCGCGACCGGCGCAGCGCTGATCAGGCGTTCAGGCCCCAGTTGGCCAGAGCGGCCTGGGGGTCGGTCGGCTCACCGTGGACGCGCACCTCGAGGTGGAGGTGCGGTCCGGTGGAGTTGCCGGTCGACCCCACGGCGCCGATGGCGTCGCCGGGCGAGACCTGGTCACCGACCGAGACACTCTGGCTCGACTGGTGGCAGTACCAGAGCTCGGTGCCGTCCTCGAGCCTGATGACGGTCTTGTTGCCGTACGCGCCGTCGTACCCGACCTCGGTGACGACGCCCGCGCCGATCGCGACCAACGCCGTGCCCTGGGGCGCGGCGAAGTCCAGGCCCGTGTGGTCGCTGGACCACATGCTCCCGGAGTTCCCGAAGGTTGCCGTCAGGCGATAGCCCTGGACGGGCAGCACCATGGCGGTCGGCTCCGGGCGGACGGTGAGACCGCGGACGATCTTCATCGGCTTCATGGGCTTCGACGATCGATCGGGCTCGGCGGTGACCAGCCAGGCCGGTGAAGCCTGCTCGGCTGCGGCGCCGCTCGGTACGAACGCAGCGCACGCAATCGCACCGATCAGTGCGGGCCCGGTGATGGCCTGACGGATTCGACGGGTGGTGGTCGGGTGCACGGCGCTTCCTCTGGTTTGCGAATGCTTACTTTTGCAAGCACTTGCCCACCAGTGAGCCAAACCGTGGTCGCCAGACTCAAGTCGAGCGGCTCCCCCGTGTGTCGGCGGTCACGAGAACAGGTTCTCGTTACCGCTCAGGTGCCCCCGATTTGGGGACCGAGATCACACCGCCAGAACAGGCGGTGGTCGAGCCACTCGCTGAGGTAGCCGACGCCCGACGTGTGGCCGGAGCCCCGGGCCTCACCGAGCATCCGGGACGCCAGGGTGACGTGCGTGGACTTCCACCGCCGGTGGCTGTCCTCGAGGTCGCGCAGGAGCGTGGCGATCCTCGCCAGCTCCGTCGGGTGCCGTCCGGACGCACACGCGTGGAGGTAGGCGTCGGTCATCGTGTCCTGGCCCTCCCCGACCTCCGCTCGGACCGCCGGGACGGCCTCGAAGGCCGGCGACCCCAGCCGATCCGGCGGCGGCAGACCGCACAGCCCCTCGAACCGCTCGTACTGCTCGGACTGGATCGCGCTCGCTCCGTCGGTGAACTCGCGGAACGTGTGGAACGCCTCCGGGCGCATCGTCGCGACGATGCGGAACAGCGAGGCGTTGCGGTCCATGAAGGCGACGACCTGCTCCAGAAGGGTGGTCGCAGGTCCGAGCTCGTCCTCGCGGATCGCCGCCACCGCGTCACGCATCCGCCAGTTCATCCCCGCGAAGGACATCTCGTGCGCCTGCAGGACCCGCATGAAGAAGTACTCGTCGTGCACGGTGGACACCGGTTGCACGCTCACGTCCAGCCACGCGCCGAAGATCGGCAGCGGGCCCGTCGGCAGTTGCAGCAGCAGAGCCGGCAGGTCCGCCTCGGGGTCGCGCGCGATGGCCGACAGCAGGCCGTCGGCCTCGTCCGGACTGCCGAGGTGGGATGCCATGAACCGCAGCGAGTGACGCAGCCGGGTCCGCAGGGTCCGTGGGTCGGGGCGCCCCACGAGCGACACGTCGGTACGCCGGTGCGCAGCGCACAGCTCGTAGCGGATGATGTCGGCGGCCAGCAGGGCCGCGACACCCGAGGGCAGCAGGTCGTTGTCGGCCATGAAGGCCTCGAGCACCGGCAGCGACAGGTAGGTGCGGTTCCAGAAGAGACCGTCGTGCTTGTCGAGGATGCAGGCCAGGAACGCGTCGAGATGGGCGTCGCTGCCGGCGTACCGGTCCCTGATGGCTGCGAGCCGCTCGAGCCGTTCCGTCGACAGGTGGTGCTTGCCGACCCAGCGCACCTCGTGCGTGACGAGCCGGGCCAGCACCAGGGCGTCCAGCTCGTCGACCGGCACCGACGGATCGAGCCAGTGGTCGAGCTCGTTGCTCAGGAACGCGCCCGCTGCCTCCCGCGACACCTGGATGGCGCAGCTGCTCTCGACAGCTGCCCGGAGGGCCTGGTCACCGGCCCCGGACTGGGCGCTCATGGCCTCCACAGTGGCAACGATGTCCAGGTGCTGTCCGGGAAATGGCGGAACTTGCGGGTCAGTGCCGGTGACCCCACGCCGTGACCTGGATCCGGGTCGGCACCCACGGCTCGAACCGGAGCCGCATGCCGGCCTCGGGAGGCGTGCGGTTGCCCTTGCGGCTGTTGCAACGGCCGCAGGCAGCGACGGTGTTGAGCCAGGTCCAGGTGCCACCGCGTGATCGCGGCACCAGGTGGTCGACCGTGTTGGCGTGCGCGCCGCAGTAGGCGCACCGGTGCTGGTCGCGCCGCAGCACGGCCTCCCGGCCGTAGGCCGCCGGGCGGTACATCCAGGAGGCGACGACGTATCGGACCAGGCGCAGCACCTTCGGCCACGGGTGGGGGCCGATGCGCTTGTCCTCCTCGGCCTCGTGCACGACCGCCACACCACGGAAGAGCATCTTCACCGCGTGGGGGAAGGAGACGACGTCGTGCGGCTCGTAGGAGGCGTTGAGCAGGACGACGGGACCATGGGCCGCCATGAGCGATCGCCTCCTTCCGTTGCCGCACCCTAAGCATGGCTGACGTGACGGCAAAGAGGGTTTCGCTGATGTAGCGGAAAATTTGCTGCTCAGTACCCTGGCTGCGTGCATCGGCTCCGCATTGCCTTCGTGCCCGGTGTCACCCCCGACAAGTGGGCCCGGGTCTGGCGCGAACGGCATCCGGACATCCGCCTGGAGCTGCTGCCCGTCGAGGAGAGCGACCAGCGTGCCGTGCTCGACGACGGTACGGCGGACCTGGTGCTCGCCCGGCTCCCCGTGGATCGCGAGCGGCCGACCCCGCTGCACCAGGTCGTCCTCTACGAGGAGCAGCCCGTGGTCGTCGTCGCGGCCGACCACTTCGTCGCAGCCGCCGACGAGGTGAGCACCGACGACCTCTCCGAGGAGCAGCTGGTGCTGCCGGAGCGGTCCGGCTGGACACCGGCGGTGGCGCAGCTCGTGTTCCCGCCGATGACGGCCAAGGACGCCGTCGAGGTCGCGGCGGCCGGCACCGGGATCGTCGTACTGCCGATGGCGCTCGCGCGTCTCCACCACCGCAAGGACGTGGTGCACCGACCCGTCGTCGACCTGCCGCCGACGCAGGTGGCGCTGGTCTGGCGGGTCCAGGACGACGGACCGGTGCACCAGGACTTCGTGGGGGTCACCCGCGGCCGCCGCGCAAGCAGCGGCCGCGGCTAGCCCGGTCGCTGCCGATCGCATCCTCCGTCATCAGATCGCGGAGAAGTTCTCGCAGCTGGCGAACTCGTCGCCCGGGTCGGTCGTGTCGTAGTAGACGGTGTCGTAGCCCGGGCCGCACTTGATGTAGTCGGCGTTGCCGTCGGCGTACACGTAGACGTAGTCGTCGCCGTAGCCACCGCGGACCTGGTCCGGGCCGAAGCCTGGGACCAGCGCGTCGTTGCCCGCGTTGCCGAACAGCTGGTCGGCGCCGCCGCTGCCGTCGATGTAGTCACCGCCGCCGCCGCCACGCAGTGTGTCGCGACCGTCCGCGCCGGCGAGGTAGTCGTGACCGGGCCCGCCGTAGATCAGGTCGGCCCCGGCGTAGCCGTACAGGGAGTCGTGGCCCTCGAAGCCCCGGATCGTGTCGGCGCTCGGCGTGCCGTAGAGCACGTCGTCGAGCTGACCGCCGCCGATGTTGGCGGCGGACGCGGGGCTCGCCGAGAAGGCAGCTACTCCGGCCAACGCAGCAGCAGCGGCACCGACGGTGAGGATCTTGATGGAACGCATGGTCTCTCCTTGGGATCGGGACCGGCCGTCGTGGTCGGTCTCATCCACGGGATGCGCCCACTCCCCCGGCCAGTTCCCAGATTCGTGAAGAAACTGTTCGATGGCGTCAGGACCAGTGCCAGGTCTGCTTCGCCAGCAGGTCCCGGGCACGGGCGATCCTGGACCGCACGGTGCCGACCGGAACGGCGAGCCGCTCCGCGATCTCGTCGTACCCCAGCTGGTCGAACTCGCGCAGGATCAGGGCCTCCCGGTAGGGCTCGGGCACCCGGTCCAGTGCCTGGCGCACCGCCATCTCGTCGGCGACGACCGAGCTGAGCCGTCTGCTGAACGCCGCATGCTCGGGCACCTCGTCCGTCGCGGGCTCGGTCTTGCGCTGCTTGCGCCGCAGCACCTGGAGCGCCTCGTTGCGGGCGATGGCGCGGACCCAGGTCTGGAACCGGGACCGGCCCTCGAACTGGGAGATCTTCTCCATCACCGAGATCAGGGTCAGCTGGGCGGCGTCCTCGATGTCGGCGGGGTCGATCAGGAGCGAGGTGATCGCGGGATGAGCGATCCGGTGCCGGTGCACGAGCTCGAGCAGCAGCTCGGTCGCCGGGACCGCCCCCGTGGCGCCGAGCGGCGCGAGCCCGTCGAGGATCGCGATCCGGTCATCCGGGCCGGCCGCCGCGAACTCCGTCACGAGTGCGCCGCGGGCGGCAGCGTCACCGGCGGCAGCGGCTTGCAGCAGGTCGGGATCGGTCACCGGGTGCCTCCGAGGTAGTCGTACGCCACGACCGCGGCGATGGCGATCGCGATCACGGCCGCGACGAGCACCGCCAGGGTGATCGGCCCGCCGGGCAGGCCGGTCCGCGCGGCGGCGGGCATCGGCACGGACACCGGCTCCTGGTCGGCCACCGGCGCCACCCGCCGCACGGGCCCAGGCGCCTCCGCCGGCTCTGCCATCGCGGCCTCGCCCGGGTGGAACACGGTGACCGGCGCGAGGCTGCCGTCCAGGGCACCGACCAGCTCACGGGACCAGGTGCGGGCATCGGGGTGACGGTCGTCGCGGTTGCGGGCCATCCCCCTCTCGAGGACCGCGACGACCCGTGGGGGACGGGGCTCGAGGGTGCGCTCGAGCAGCTCGGCGACCACGGCCGAGGCCGCGTAGATGTCAGCGCGACCGTCGATCGGCGCTCCGACCGCCGCCTGCTCCGGCGCCATGTAGGCCGGGGTGCCGACGGCGGCGGTCACCCTGCGGGTCGACTCGAGTGCCTTGGCCAGCCCGAAGTCGGTGAGCACCAGGAAGTCGTCGTCACGGAGCAGGACACCGCCCGGGTAGCCGTCCGGCGGGTGGCCGTCGGCCGGCGGCCGGATCAGGATGTTCGACGGTTTGATGTCACGGTGGACGACACCGCGGTCGTGGATGGCGGCGAGCGCGGCTCCGAGCGCGGCGGCCGCCGCGCGGACGTCGCGCACGGTGATCGAGGTACGTCGCTGCGCGAGCTCGTCGAGCCGGTCGTCGAGCGTCCCGCGCTCGGCGAGCTCGAGCACGAGGTAGGGACGGCCGTCCGGCAGCTGCGCGACGTCGTACACCTTGGCAGTGCGGGCGGAGTCGATCCGGCGCATCAGCCGGGCCTCCTTGATGAACCGGGCCCGACCGTCGGGGTCGAACGCGACCTGCGCGGACAGCACCTTCAGCGCGACCAGCTGGTCGAGCACGGGGTCCTCGGCGCGATAGACCGCGGCGTGAGCCCCGACGCCGATCCGTTCCAGGACGACGAACCGACCGATGGCCTCCTCCACGGCGCCATCTTGTCAGAGAGCCAGAGCGCCGCCGCCCCTGACGGGCCGGCGGCGCTCTGGTGAGTCGGCGTCGGGTCAGCGGTTGACCCAGACCCCCGCGACCGCCACCTCGATGTCGATGCCGGCGATGTCCTCCGGCGCGCCGGGCAGCGCGATCACGTGGAGCGCCCGGACCGCGATCCCGTTGTACGGGAAGGGCAGGTCGGTCTGCTCGTTGATGATCACCTTCACGAGCCCTGGGACCTCGACCACCGTGTTCGGTGCCACGTTGACCGGGATCTCGTCCCCGCCGATCGAGAGTCCGAGGATCTTCGACGATGCCTGCTTTGTGGGCGGGTTCGAGCCCACCTGTCGCACGCGGGCCGTCGAGGTCACCGCATCGAGCGTGATCAGGCCGTTGAGCAGGTCGACGGCGCCGATCTTGGCCGTCATGGTCGCGTCGGTCTCGTCGCTCGTCACCGTGGCGTTTGCGGAGTTGGCCAGGGCGTTCGCCTTCAGGACCCCGGGCAGCAGGACCCGTGCGGTCCCGTTGGTGATGTCGACACCGTTGGTGCCGCCCGCCGGGCAGATCACGACCGCCGTGGGAGCCGACCGTACGTCGACCGCGTCGCCGACGTGGACGCCGACCCGCGTCGAGTACGCATAGCCGAACGCCGGCTCGCCGTCGATCGGCACGGGGAGCAGGATCCGCGCCAGCGTCGGGGTGAGCTCGATCGACGCACCCGCGCTCAACCCGTTGCGCGCCTCCAGCAGCGTGATCCGGAGACCTGTCGCCTGGGACTTGATGAGGGCGTCGCCGCCGACCTGACCACGCACCTCGTTGAGCACGACCCGGAGGACGCCCGGAATCACGATCCCGGTGTTCTTGGCGACGGTGAGCGGGATCCGCTGATCGCCGATCTTCACGCCGAGGAGCCTCGTGCCACCACTGCGCCGGACGTCACCCGCACTGTTGATGGTCGCGGTGGCCTTGGTCTCGATCGCCCGCGCGGTGATCAGGCCGTTGAACAGGCTGACCCCCGCGATCCGCGCCTCGGAGCTGACCTGGATGCCGCCGCCGAGGAGGGCGGTGGTGCGCTGCCGGGACGTGACGGTGTCGGCCTTGACCACGCCCTTGAGCACGTTGACGTTGAGGGTCTTGTTCTCGGTCATGCGGGGCGCCGTCTCGACCCGCAGCGAGCTGGCCGCGGTCAGGTCGGAGCGCACCACTCCTGCCACGTAGACACGGCTGCCGCCACTCACGGCGTGGTAGACCGGATCGGTCGCCGCCGGGGCTGCTGGGAGGGCCGCATGAGCGGCCGGGGACACCGGCGCTTCGACGACGGCGAGAAGGGCGAGAAGGAGAGCAGTCACGGCGCCGGTAGCAGCGCGCCGCAAAGCCCTCGGGAGCATGAGGGTCATAGCCGGAAACGATAACCTGTCTAGAGCGTTCGACGGCGCTGATCGTTGAAATATTTACGGGCGCTTCCGGACGGCATCTCCAGCCGGTCGCCACCCAGTTGGCAGCCGGTCACCAGCTGGTCGCCAGAGGACGCCCCTCGTGGAACCCGGCAGCAGACTGCGTGCCCACGACGGCGCGCTCGTGGAGCTCGGCGAGCGTCGCCGCGCCGGCGTAGGTGCAGGCCGAGCGCACGCCGGCGGAGATCTGGTCCAGCAGGTCCTCGACGCCGGGACGAGCGGCGTCGAGGTACATGCGCGAGGACGAGATGCCCTCCTCGTAGAGGCCCTTGCGGGCGCGGTCGAAGGCGGACTCCGCCGAGGTGCGGCTGGCCACGGCGCGGGCCGAGGCCATCCCGAAGGACACCTTGAACGGCCGCCCGTCGGCGTCCTGGAGCAGGTCGCCGGGCGACTCGTGGGTGCCGGCGAACCAGGAGCCGATCATCACCGAGGAAGCGCCCGCGGCGAGCGCGAGCGCCACGTCGCGCGGGTGGCGCACTCCTCCATCGGCCCAGACGTGCGCGCCGAGCTCCGTGGCCGCAGCCGCGCAGTCCAGGACCGCCGAGAACTGCGGGCGACCCACACCCGTCATCATCCGGGTCGTGCACATGGCGCCGGGCCCGACGCCGACCTTGACGATGTCCGCGCCGGCACCGACCAACGTCCGGGTGCCGTCGGCGTCGACGACGTTGCCGGCAGCGACCGGCACTGCGGGGTCGAGCGCGCGGACGGCCCGGAGTGCCTCGATCATGCGGTCCTGGTGTCCGTGGGCCGTGTCGACGACCAGGCAGTCCACCCCGGCTTCGAGCAGCGCCCGCGCCTTGCCCGCGACGTCGCCGTTGACGCCGACGGCGGCCGCGATCCGGAGGCTTCCCGCGTCGTCGACGGCCGGTTGGTAGAGGGTCGCGCGGAGCGCTCCGGTGCGGGTCAGCACGCCGACCAGCCGCCCGTCGCTGTCGACACCCACGGCGAGCATCGCCCGCGCCTCGTCGAGCGCGTCGAACGCCTTGCGCGGCTCGGTGTCCGCCTCGACCAGCACCTCCACCGGCCGCATCACCTGGTGTGCCTGGGCGAACCGGTCGACCTCGACACAGTCGTCCTCGAGCACGACGCCCACCGGACGCTGCTGGTCGTCGACCACCACAGCGGCCCGGTGCGAGCGCTTCGGGATCAGCGACAGCGCCTCCGCGACGGTCTGGTCCGGGCGGAGCTGGATCGGGGTGTCGAGCACCAGGTGCCGTGACTTCACGAAGGCCACGACGTCGGCGACGACCGGTGCCGGGATGTCCTGCGGGATCACGACCAGGCCGCCGCGCCGTGCCACCGTCTCGGCCATCCTCTTGCCGGCGATCGCCGTCATGTTGGCGACGACGATCGGGATCGTGGAGCCGGTCCCGTCGCCGGTCGAGAGGTCGACGTCGTACCGGCTCGCGACCGCCGAGCGGCGGGGCACCATGAACACGTCGTCGTAGGTGAGGTCGTGGGCGGGCACCCGGTCGTCGAGAAAGCGCACCTCCCCAACCTACGGCCAACCGACGGTGTCGTCGCCAACCGGTGGCGGGTAAGGATGGGGTGTGACCTCAGCGACCGCGCGTGCCCCGGGTCGGGTCAACCTGATCGGTGACCACACCGACTACAACGGCGGTCTCTGCCTGCCGTTCGCGATCGGCCCGGCCACGACCACCGCGGCCCGGCCACGCGGCGACGACCGGCTCCGGATCAGGTCGACGGCGTTCCAGGACATCTGGACCGGGCACCTGGCGGACCTCACCCTCGAGCGACGTACGACGATGCCGGACTGGGTGCGGTACGTCGCCGGCGTGCTCTGGGCGGCCGTCGAGGAAGGCTGGCCGCTGCCGGGCCTCGACCTGGTCATCGACAGCGAGCTGCCCCGCGGAGCCGGGCTTGCGAGCTCGGCGGCCCTGGAGTGCTCCGTCGCGCTCGCGGTGGGTGCCGTCGTCGACCGACCGCTCGATCCCGGCAGCCGGCAACCGCTCGCCGAGCTGTGCCGCCGCGCCGAGACCGAGTTCGCCGGCGCACCGACCGGCGGCATGGACCAGCTGGTGTCGCTGCTGGGCAAGCCCGACCACGCACTGCTCATCGACTTCACCGACACGAGCGTGCGCCCGGTGCCGCTGGCGTTGCGCGAGGCCGGCCTCGTCGTGCTGGTGACCGACACCGGCAGCGCGCACGCCTTGGCCGACACCGAGAGCGGCTACGCCCGCCGGCGCGCGGAGTGCGAAGCCGCTGCTACCGCGCTCGGCCTCCCCCGCATCGGGCTGGCGTGGCCGGACGACCTGAGCCGGTTGGACGACGACGTCCAGCGGGCACGTGCGCGTCACGTCCTGTCGGAGAGCGCCCGGGTGGAGGACACGATCGCGGCCGTCGCGGCCGGCGACTGGGACGCCGTCGGCGCGATCCTGTTGTCCTCCCACGCCTCGCTGAGGGGCGACTACGCGGCCTCGACCCCGGCTCTCGACCTGGCCGTGGAGACTGCGGTGGAGGCCGGAGCCCTGGGTGCGCGGCTGACCGGCGGCGGGTTCGGCGGTTCGGCGATCGCGCTCGTCCCGGAGGAGCGCGCGGACGCCGTACAGATCGCGATCGACACGGCGTTCGCCGCCGCCGGCGACCCGACGCCCACCCACCACGTCGTGCTGCCGTCAGGTGGTGCGTCCGTCCACACGGACTGAGGGCTCCGCAACCAGGCAGAACGAGCCGTCGGAGAACCCGGACGGTCGCACCGCGAGGGCCTGGTTGAGCCGGGCCCGCTGGTTCTCCCAGGCGATCTCGGCGGCGAGCTCGGCGATCTGTGCCCGGGTGAACCGCGCCTCGAGCTGCCTGCGCAGCTCGTCGGGAACGATCGCGGGCGAGGCCGAGACGGCCGCGGCGAACCCGACGACCAGCTTCTCGTCGTCGCTCAGCACCGGGCTGTCGGCGTACGTCAGCAGCGCGCGCAGCTTCTCCTCCGAGATGCCCTCGGCACGCGCGATCTCGGCACCGATGTCGAGGCAGTACTCGCAGTTCACGATCATCGCGGCCTTCGCGACCGCCAACGTCTTCAGCTGGGCCGGCACGCGACCCATCAGCATCAACGACGACTCGTAGGTGCCTTGGGCCAGCAGCAGCTGTGGCCGCCGGACAAGCCAGCCGAGCAGGTCGCCGCGGTGGCGCCGCGCCTTGCGCAGCACCATCAGATAGGCCCAGAACCGCTTCAGGATGCCCATGAGACTGCCTTTCGGGGAGAGGTGAGCAGGACCAACGTGGCGCCGCCGAGGACCTGGGCGCCGATCAGGACGACGTTGAGGACGTCGTGGAACGCCGGCAGCAGGGGGGACGGGTTCGACGCGTGGTAGACGAGGTGGGGAGCGCAGAACAGCAGGTAGCCGATCGCCGCGATCCTCATCTCGGCCGGCCCTCCGAACAGGCTGGCACCGACCAGCAGGCCTCCCGTGGCGAGGAAGCCTGCTCCGGCATCGGTGATGAGGTGGCCGTTGAAGGGGGGCTCGGCGGCGGCGAGCGCCGGACCGAGCCCGGGGAAGGTGTCGTACCAGCCGCGGGGGGTCACCACCGCCCAGACCCCGATCACCGCCTGCGGAAGCGCGAGGGCGAGGCCGAACGCGCGGACGGGAGTGAGGTCCTTCATGCCGTGTCTTCGTGCGGGCGGCGCGGGGTGTCACGTCGGTCGAGCCACCACGCCAGGACCAGCAGGAGTCCGAGGGCACCCTCGCTCAGGTGGAGCGCGACGCCGGCGGCGAACACGCCGATCTCGCCGAACCCGCCGATGCCGAGGGCCAGCGCGAGCGGCGAGCAGGTCAGCACCGACACCGTGCTCCACGAGCGGCGCACCGCGGCCGCAGCCGCGCAGACGGAGGCGGCGATCAGGGCGAGCGCGCCCTCGAAATAGGCGTGCGGGCCGTGCGGCTCGCCGAGGTTCTCGGCGATCCACTCGCCGGCGACGATGTTGCCGACTCCTTGGAAGACGAAGGCGAACGCGAGCGCAGCCGCCACCACGGTGAGGAAGCGGCCGGGACGGTCGGACCTCCGTGCCACCTGGGCGTCGATCCGGGCCAGCAGCGCGGGCGGTGGCGCGGGCCGCGCGACGGCCGCCAGCCACCACAGGGTCGGGTCGGCAGCCGGCCCACCCCGGCCGTCGAGCACGGCGTCGATCTCAGCGTCGATCCCAGCGTCGATCCCAGCGTCGCTGCCCTCGGGCTCGTCACTCATCGTCCATCACCTCCCGCAGCCGGCCGACCGCTCGGTGGAGGAGCATCCGGGCCGCACTCGGAGTGACCCCGAGCACGACGGCCATCTCGGACGAGTTGAGTCCGCTGCCGAAGCGCAGCGCCACCGCCTCCCGCTCGCGCGCCGTCAGCACGCCGAGCCGTCGTCGTACGTCGTCGGCGCCGAGGCGACGCAGCGCATCTGCCTCGGGGTCGTCCTCGGCCGCCTCCTCGCCCCGGCCGTCGCGGGGCTGGCCGGTCGGCAGCTCCCGACCGTGCTTGCGCCACCAGTCCGCGACCGCGTGCCGGGCGATGCCGGTCAGCCAGCCCGCGATCGAGCCGCGCTCGACGTCGTACGACGGCCACGACCTCAGCGCCTTCTCGAACACCACGCTGGTCACGTCCTCCGCGTCGCTGTCCGAGGGCACGCCCAACCGCACGTAACGCCACACCGACGCCACGTGCTCGCGGTAGACGTCCTCGAACCGCACTCTCACCTCATCTGGGTTGTTCTTCGCGCCGGCGACCCGAAGTGTCACACGCTGCCGTGGACCGAGCGCTACGAAAAACGGGCCGGCGAGGGCGTGGAAACCGTGTTCCCCGCCCTCGCCGACCGCACTGGCCCTGAGGACCTCGAGCGGCTCGCGCCGCTCCTGGCTTGACCTGTGGCTCCAGCTCGGCCTACTTCAGCTCGGCACTGGAGAGCCCGAGGACCCGGCGAGCGACGATCAGCTGCTGGATCTGCTGGGTGCCCTCGAAGATGTCGAGGATCTTGGAGTCGCGGCTCCACTTCTCGAGCAGCTCCGCCTCGCTGTAGCCGATCGACGAGCACAGCTCGACACAGCTCAAGGTGACGTCGCTGCCGACGCGGCCGGCCTTCGCCTTGACCATCGAGGCCTCGAGCGAGTTGGGCTTGCGGTTGTCGGCCATCCACGCCGCCTGGAGGGTGAGCAGGCGCGCGCCCTCCCAGTCGGCCTCGAGCTGGAGGAACCGGGCCGCCGCAGCGGCCTGCAGGTTGGCCGGCTTGTCGTAGTCGACGACGACGCCGGCCTCCTTCAGCAGGTCGCGGGTCAGGTCGAGCGACGCCTGGGCGCAGCCGATCGCCATCGCCGCCACCAGCGGACGGGTGTTGTCGAAGGTCGCCATCGCACCCGCGAAGCCCTGCTCGACGTTGACCTCCGGGGAACCCATCAGGTTCTCCTTGGGCACCCGGCAGTCGGTGAAGGTGATCACCGCGGTGTCCGAGGCCCGGATGCCGAGCTTCTCCTCCAGTCGCTCGACCTTCAGGCCGGGCGTGCCCTTCTCCACGACGAAGGACTTGATCGCCGCGCGACCCAGTGACTTGTCGAGGGTCGCCCACACGACGACGCAGTCGGACCGCTCACCGGAGGTGACGAAGATCTTCTCGCCGTTGATGACGTACTCGTCGCCGTCGAGGACCGCAGTGGTGGAGACGGCGGCCGAGTCCGAGCCGAAGGCCGGCTCGGTGATCGCCATCGACGCCCACTTGCCCTTGAACCGGGCCAGCTGCTCGTCGTTGGCGACCGACGCGATCGCCGAGTTGCCGAGGCCCTGGCGCGGGAACGACAGCATCAGGCCGACGTCGCCCCAGCACATCTCGGCGATCGAGGTCACCGAGGCCATGTTGGCGCCGTTCTTGACGGTGGCGTCGTCCGCGATGCCGTCACGACGGACGCCAGCAGCGCCGGCACCCTCGCTGGAGCCCGACTCCTCGAGGCCGTCGATCATCGCGGCGAGGATGTCGAGCTCCTTGGGGTACTCGTGCTCGGCGATGTCGTACTTGCGCGAGATCGGCCGCAGCATGTTCATCGCGACCTGGTGCGCCTGATCGATCAGGGCGCGGTGCTTCTTGGGGATTTCCAGGTTGATCGCCATCAGACGAGCACCGTCCCTTCCATGATGCCGATGGCACGCAGGTCGCGGTACCACCGCTCGACCGGGTGCTCCTTGACGTAGCCGTGGCCACCGAGCAGCTGCACGCCGTCGTTGCCGATCTGCATGCCCTTGTCGGCGCAGAGCTTGCGGGCCAGCGCGACCTGCTTGCTGAAGTTCTTGCCCGCGGCCGCTCGGGCGGCGGCGCGGTAGGTCAGCAGGCGCATGGCCTGCACCTCGATCGCGATGTTGGCGACCATGAACGCCACCGACTGCCGGTGCGCGATCGGCTCGCCGAACGCCTCGCGCTCCTTGACGTACGGCGTGACGTAGTCGAGCACCGCCTGCGAGGTGCCGACCGCGAGGGCGCACCAGGCCAGGCGCGACAGGCGCACGCACTCGGCGTACGTCGACCCGTCGGTCTCGCCCAGGACGGACTCGGCGGGGACCTTGGCGTCCTTGAGCGCGAGCTTGGTCATCGACGCGGCGCGGACCCCCATGGCGGGGTCACCCTCGATGAGGAGGCCCTCGGTGGACGACTCCACCAGGAACAGCACGGGCTTGCCGTCGAGGCTGGCGCCGACGACGAACAGCTCGGCCTGGTCGCCACGGGCGACGAGGCTCTTGGTGCCGTTGAGGACGAAGCCACCGTCGGCGGTCCGCTTGGCGGTCGTGGCCGGGGTGAGGACGTCGAACAGGACGGTCGGCTCGTTGAGGGCGAGCGCAGCAGCGGGGACCTCGTCGCCGGTGAAGGCGGGGAGGTAGGTCTGCTGCTGCTCGTCGGTGCCCCACAGCCCGATCGCGGTCGCGACCGATCCGGGCGCCAGGGTGGCGACGGCCAGGCCCATGTCGCCCTTGGCGAGCGCCTCGGCCACGAGCGTGCCGGCCATGGCCGACCGCTCCTCGGAGACGCCACCGAGTGCTTCCGGCACGCCGAGGATCGGCAGGCCGATCTCGAGGCTGGACTTCAGCAGCTCGTCGGGGGCGGCGCACGCGGCGTCGGCCGCGGACGCGGCCGGGCGGACGATCTCCTCGGCGAACTCCGACACCAGGTCGACCAGCATCTGCTCGTCCTCGGTGGGAGTGAGGTCGAACGGGCCGGTGCCGGCCGTCGGGGCCGGCCGGGTGCCCGGGGCGCCCTTCTTGCCCGATCTCGCGAAGGTGCGGCTCGCGTTGGTGATGGTCTTGAAGCCGGTGCGGGTCACGTTGAAGACGACCTGCTCGGTCTGCTTCCGCAGGCCCATCCTGTCGATGAGGTCACTCTGGGCGAGCCGGTTCAGTCCCGCGACGAGAAAGCCGATCGGATCGCGGCTCTCCGTGTTCGGGACCCCATGCTTGCCACCTGGCTTGAGGTTGCTGATCAGGGACATGTAAGCAAATGTAACTGCGAGTTACACTTTGCGCTACACCACGTCCCACATCCGGCTGCTTTTGCGCGGGAAGGGTGCCGCAGGTCACACCACACCCGGCACTCCTTAAGATCCGTGGCCATGCCAGAGACGGGGCCCGACCCTTCAGTCCACGCGCCCTACGGACCGCTGCCCCGCGGTGGCACGGTCCGCCCGATCGCGCGGTGGGGAACCCCGGTCATGCACCGCCCCCAACGACCGGTGGCGGGTGACCAGTTCGGCAGCGAGGACCTGCGCGCGCTCGCCGCCGACATGGTCGCCACCATGTACGCCGCGGACGGGGTCGGTCTGGCCGCCTGCCAGGTCGGCGTCGACCTCGCCCTCTTCGTCTTCGACTGCCCGGACGAGGCCGGCGAGCGCTACGTCGGCGTGGTCTGCAACCCGACGGTGATGGTTCCCGACGACCGTGGTCGCAAGCTCGACGACGGCGACGAGGGGTGCCTGTCTTTCCCTGGCGCGTTCTGCCCGTGCGCCCGCCCGGCGTTCGCGACCGTCGAGGGCTTCGGGCTGGACGGGCGCCCGGTGCGGTTCGAGGGCGACGGCCTGCTGGCCCGCTGTCTCCAGCACGAGACGGACCACACCGTGGGGACCGTCTTCGGCGACCGGTTGTCTGCCCGGGCCCGCAAGAAGCTGCAGAGGCAGCACGACGCGGCAGCGGACGCCTATCCGCCGGACTGGCCGACCTGAGCCGCGCTCAGCCGGCCGCAGCGCGAGCGCGCCGGGTCCGGCGCGAGTCGACCCGCTCGACGAACCGCTCCACCTCGCGGAGCGCCTCGCGGGCCTCCGGAAGGGGCCGGACCATCTGGAAGACGTGGAAGAGCCCGGACCAGACCTGGACCTCGCACACGCCGCCGGCTGCCACCTGGGCCGCGGCGAACCCCTCGGCGTGGGCCACCAGGTGCTCGTGCTCGCCGACCTGCACCAGGATCGGCGGGAGGTCGGGCCCGACGACCTGGATCACGTCCAGACGCGGGTCGCGCGGGTCCGCCCCGTGGGCGTAGAGGGCGAGGATCCGGCGCGCCGTCTCCCGCTTGACGAAGCCGTCCCGTGGGTTGCGCTCCGGCTTGCCGAACAGCTCGTAGGTCAGGTCCACGACCGGCGAGAAAGCGACGACGGCGCCCGGCATCGCGACGCCCCGGCCGCGGAGCTCGCCGAGCAGGGCCAGCGCCAGGTGCCCGCCCGCGGAGTCACCGGCGACGACGATGTCCTCCGGCGCGTGCCCACGCTCCAGCAGCCAGAGGTACGACGCCAGCACGTCGTCGTGGGCCGCCGGGAACCGGTGCTCCGGGGCCCGGCGGTAGCGGACCGCGAACGCCGACCGGCCGAGTCGTCGGCACAGGTCCGACACCAGGCCGCGGTGGGTCGCCGGCGAGCAGCCGACGTAGCCGCTTCCGTGCAGGTAGAGCAGCACCGGCTCACCCGGGTCGGGGACGCCGCCCACCCACTCGCCACGAACCGTGCCGGCACCGCCCTCGGTGTCGACACGCGTCGCCGGCAGCCGGGCGTGCAGGCCGCTGAAGCAGGCGACGCCGAACGCGAGCCGGATCATCGCGATGCCGGCGGCGTTGGCGGGCAGCACCGCGCCGACGGGCCGGAAGGTCAGCCGGAGCCCGGTCTGCAGCAGTCGTGCCGAGTGCGACGTGCGCGTCGCCCGCGACCCCCCAGTGCTCACGAACGTCATTGAAACACGTTGCAGGATCGGACGACAGACCCACCCGGGTCAGTTGACCCGGACGATCGGCCACGAGGTCCAGGGGGTCCTGGCGGGGCGGGGCGGGGTCAGGCCGGGACCCAGCCGACGACGGTCGTCCCGCCGTCCGGACGGCGCGCGATCGCAAGGTCACCCCCGACCGCCCGGACCCGGTCGCGCATGTTGTCCATGCCCCGCCCCTGCGCGTCGGTGTCGACCCCGCACCCGTCGTCGGCGACCTCGAACCGCAGCCGCCCTTGCTCACGGGCCAGGGAGACGATCGCCTTCGCACCGTCGCCTGCGTGCTTCGCGGCGTTCTGGAGCGCCTCGTTGCAGCAGAAGTAGACCGCCGACTCCCGGTCGTGGTCGAGCCGGCCGACCCCCGGGGTCCGAAGGACCGTCGGCACTGCCATCCGCTCGGCCGCGGCGGCGAGTGCCGCCTCGAGGCCGGCCTCGGTCAGCTCTGCCGGATAGACGCCCCGGGCCAGGCGCTGGATCTCGACCTCGGCCGCGGCGACGCTCTCCCGTGCCCGGCCGGACAGCCGGTGCAGGTCCGGCACGTCGGCGAGCTCGGCCGCGACGTCCCCGATCTCGGCACCGATGCGCTTGAGGCGCACGAGCACCCGGCGGCGCAGGTCGCGCTCCATCCGCTGTCGCTCGCCGTCGGCGATCGACGCCAGCCGGGCGCGTGACGCGCGCAGCGCAGCGTCGTCGGCCTCCAGCCGCTCCGCCATCCGGTTCAGGCTCATCGCGGCGTCGTCGAGCTCGTCGCCGGCCCGGACCGCGACCCGCACCCCCGGTTCGCCGTCGCCGATGCGCACCAGGGCCATCTTCAGCTCGTCGACCCGCATGAAGATCGAGTGCGAGACCAGCGCGGTGATGGCGCCACCGAAGGTCACCGCGGAGCCGATGGTCGCCAGCACGGCGATGGCCAGCGCCACCTCGCGGTCAGCGGTGGCGGCGACGAGGCTGGAGACCGCCACGCCCGTGTAGGCCATCGCGGAGGCCGACGCGAGTGCGCTGCGCCGGGCGAGCGTCAGCCAGCTCCTGTCGGGGTCGAAGTCCGCGGGCAGCAGCGGCTGGATCTCGCGCAGGACCGGCCGGAACGCCACTTCCCAGATCAGGACGAAGAAGAACCCCGCGGTCGCCGTGATGAGGCACGCGACCAGCCAGCCGGAGAGGTAGTCGAGCAGTGTGAACCCCCTCGGCTCACCCACGAGATAGAGGAGGGGGACGTTGCCGACGACGCAGTACGACGTGGTGCTGACCATGCTCACCCGCGGGACCTGGCGCACGGCCGCGTGCCAGACCTCGGTCGGGTCGACCGGCTCATCGCGCAGGAACCGGACGATCGGCCGGAACGGCCCGGTCGCTGCCCAGGGCATCAGGACGACCGTGATCGCGACGCCGCACAGCATCGTCCCGACGAACGCCCGGACGGCGTCCTCCCCGGGTCCCCAGAGGGGATAGAGCGTGAGGAACTGGGCCGGCCAGGCCAGGAGCACGATCCCGCTGCCGCTGACGAACAGCCAGGTCGCGACGTACCGCCCCCGGAACCGGGGGTAGGCCCGCTGGAACAGGGCGTCCAGCCAGGGCAGCTCCTCCCCGACCACCATCACCATGTCGGCACCTGGCCCCGGAAGACCACCTCGTCGTCCTCCCGGGAAGCCGCGACCGTCCCCCCGACGGCACCGAGACGGTCCTGGAGGAACAACGTGAGGTCGGCCGCGTGCTCCTCCTCCAGCGGAGGGCACAGCGCGAGGACGACGACAGCGACGCGGGCCTCCTCCCGCAAGGCGATCCGGACGGCGGCGTCGCCGTGGTCGGCCTGCCCGGCGCGGTCGAGCACCTCCCAGCAGCAGAAGTAGATCGCCGACTCGACACCGTGGCTCCAGCGGGTCTCGACGGCGACGTCGAGGATGACCATCACGTCGGTCTCGCGCGCGGCCGCCCGCAGGGCGGAGGCGAGGCCCTCCGCCTCCAGGCTCGCCGGATAGATCCCATGGGCGAGCCGACGCATCTCCCCCACGACCGCGCTCAGCTCGGTCCTGATCGCACGAACCTGTGGCAGGACCTCGGGCACGGCCGCGCAGACCGTCTCGAGCTGGCCGAGCTGCATGCTCACGAGCGCGAGGTTCTGCTGGGCTCCGTCGTGCAGGTCGCGCTCGATGCCGCGCCGGGTGCCGTCCGCCACCTCGATCAACCGGGCGCGCGACTGCCGCAGCTCGCCGGCGTGGTGGTCCATGAGGTCGACCATCCGGTTGAACGACCGGGCGACCGTGTCGAACTCGTCACCCGACGTCGGCGGGATCCGCACCGAACCGCCTCCGCTGGCCACCGTGTTGAGCGCCTCGGAGAGCTCCCCCACCGGCCGGGTCACGCTGGACGACACCAGGCCGAGCTGGGCGCCGACGTACGTCGAGACCAGGCCCAGCGTCACCAGCGCCACGATCCATGCCCGGCCGTCCTGCGAGAACCCCATCGACAGCCCGGAGGCCTGGCAGCCGACGGTGAACGTGATCGCGGTGTTGAGCAGGACCAGGCGGCTGCGTCCGGTGGCCCGCGCGTGCTCCGCGAAGTCCGGCGGCAGGTGCGGCGCCACCTCGCGTGCCACCGGCAGCAGCGCGACCTCGAAGATCATCAGGTAGAACGCCGCGACGCCGATCGTGACGAGCACCTCGGACGCGTAGGCGCCGACGTAGGTCCACCCGGTGAAGCTCTCCCGGTGGCCCACGTAGAGGAGGCCGACCCCGATGGTGAAGCCGCTCCAGAGCGTCGACACGATCGCCGCGGTCGCCGGCAGCCGCGTCACGCAGTCGCGCCACACCAGGACGGGGTCGACCTCCCGGCCCCGGAGGTACGCCGTCACCGCTCGGTGGCGCCACAGGATCAGCATCATGGCGAACGGCGCCGAGATCGTCGCCAGGGCGGCGAAGACCCCGACGTACCACCAGCGGTCGAAGCCGCTGGTCCAGAACGGGATCTGGGTGAGGTTCTGGTACGGCGTGGAGACGCCGGCCACGAGCACACCGGTGGCGAGGACGAGGCCATGGAAGTACCAGGGCCCCAGGCGGGCGCGCACCCGGTCGACCAGAGCGCCCAGCCGCACATTGGCCCGGCGGGACGCTCCGGCGTACTGGGCCGTGGCGGTCGACATCGACGCGATTCTCCACCGCGCAGGACGCGCCGACAATGCGTGCATCCACGGATCCGGGACACTTGACCCGCGTGAAACAGTGACGACGTGACTGTTCTGATCGTCGACGATCACGCGCCGTTCCGTCAGTATCTGCGCCTGGTCCTCGAGGACGACGGCTTCGACGTGGTCGCCGACGTGGGCGACGGTGCCGAAGCGATGGCGGCCGTCGCGGCCACCCATCCCGACCTCGTGCTGCTCGACGTGCACCTCGGCGACGGCCCGGACGGCTTCGAGATCGCCCGGCGGCTGGCCGAGCTCCCGATCCCGCCGGCCGTGATCGTGACGTCCAGCCGGAGCCGGTCGGCCTACAGCGACCGGATCACGGCCGCCCCCGTCCTCGGCTTCCTCCCCAAGGAGGAGCTGAGCCCCGCCTCGATCCGCGAGCTGGCCGCGACGCCTGCCGCGAGCCCCGGTGCGACGCCCGCCGCGACGAGGGTGGCGATCGCCGAGGACTCGCTCCTGTTCCGCGAGGGAATGGTCCGCCTGCTCGAGGACCTCGGCTTCGCCGTGGCCGGCCAGGTGTCCGACGGTGCCGAGCTGCTCGACCTCCTCGACACGGCGCTCGTCGACGCGGTCATCGTCGACATCCGGATGCCACCGTCGTTCACCACCGAGGGCATCGCCACCGCCCACGCCATCGCAGAACGGCACCCGTCGGTCGGCGTGATGGTGCTGTCGCAGTACCTCGAGCCGGACTACGCGGTGCGGCTGCTCGAGCACGAGCCGACCGGCCGCGGCTACCTCCTCAAGGACCGGGTCGGGGACCTCAAGGCCTTCGCCGAGGCCCTGCAGCGGGTCGCGACCGGCGGCTTCGCCGTCGACCCGAGCCTGGTCGCGATGCTGATGAAGGGCGCGACCGATCCGCTGCGGTCGCTCACCGACCGGGAGAACGACGTCCTCCGGCTGATGGCGGAGGGCCTGTCCAACGACGGGATCGCCTCCGAGCTCTTCGTGAGCCACCGGACGGTCGAGGCGCACGTCGGGCGGATCCTGGACAAGCTCGGGATCGACCGCGACACCAGCCACAACCCGCGGGTTGCGGCGGTGCTGCACTTCCTCAACCAGCTGCCGGAGCTGCGCGCCTGATCTAGGCGATCTTGGGAACCTCGCGGCCGATCCGCATCGGCACCTGCAGGAACCTCCCCATCTCGGGGTACAACGCTGCCTTGCCGGTGGTGATCATCGCGGCCGACAGCGCCCGGGCGGGGTCCGTCCAGCTGAGGATGTTGATCCAGCCCAGGTGACCGAAGGCACCGACCGTGTCGGGACCGAACAGGCTGGCGCGGCGCCCTCCCAGCATGAACCCCATGCTGAACCCGATCGGCAGGCCGAGGGTGTAGTCGACCTCGAGGTGCGACTGCTCGGCCGTCGCCCGGCGCAGCGTGCGGGGATCCATGACCCGTACGCCGTCGAGCTCGCCGCCGTTGCGCAGCAGCTCGTAGAACCGGCTGAGCTCGTTGGCGGTGCTCACCCCGTTGGCGGCCGGCATCACGCCCCGGAGGAACCGGGGGTCGTTGGAGATCCGGGTGGCCTCGTCCGGGTGCACGCCGAGCGCCCGGGTGAGGAACGTCGAGGTCGGCGGGACCAAGGGCGGGCCGGTCGGATAGCTCAACGCGACCTTGTCGACGTCGTCCTCCGCGACGCCGTAGCTGGTCCACCGGAAGCCGAGCGGGTCCAGGATCTCCTCGGCCAGGACCTCCCGGATGCTCCGCCCCGTGATCTCGCGAACGACCTCCGCGAGCAGGTTGCCGCCGCTGACCGCGTGATAGGCCTGCCGCTTGCCCGGCCGGTGGATCGGCTTGGCGTCGTACATCAGCTCGCGTTGGAACTCCCAGTCGTCGATCCGGTCCAGGTCGAAGGCCGTCTTCGGCGGGTTCGGGATGCCCGCCCGGTGCGACAGCACCTGCCCGATGGTGATGCCGTCCTTGCCGTTGCGCGCGAATTCCGGGAGGTAGTCGGCGACCCGGTCGCCGACGTGCAGCAGGTTGCGCTCGTCGAGGAGGTGGATCAGCGTCGCGGTGATCCCCTTGGTCGCCGAGAAGATGCAGATCGGGGTGTCGGGGGTCGCCAGCACCGGCTCGCCGCCGGGACGGTCCTTGGGGCCGTTGCCGCGGGCGTGCCCGATGGCGCGGTCGAGCACGACAGCGCCCCCACGTCGAACGCACAGGGTCAGGGCGGGATGGATCCCGGAGCGGTAGAGGCTGCGCGCGCTCTCCCAGATCCGCTCCACCCCGTCCGTCGTCAGTCCGACGTCGGCGGGATCGGCCTCGGCACCGCGGGTCGTCACGGAGTCGAGGTCGCGCGTGACCCGGATCCGACGCATCGGGTCGGGGACCAGCGGGATGCGGGGCGTCTGCACCCTCGTCACTCTTCGTTCCGGGCGGGCGGCGGCGTGCCGGGCTCGTCGTCCAGCATGTCGCGCCAACGCTCGTCCTTCGGCTGCGGCTTGCGTGACCCCTGCCGACCGCGGATCCGGTCCTTGTCGAACCGCACCTTCTGGCTCTTCGGCTTGAGCTGGACCGGCACCTGGTCGCCCTGCACCGGGTCGTGCCACGAGTTCTCACAGGTCGCCCTGAACCGCGGGCTGCCGTCGTCGGGGCGGACGTCGAGGATGAACTCGAACTTCCGCCTCTTCATGCCGCTGCTGTGAGCCGTGTGCGCCGACCGCCATTCCTTGACCAGGCGGCGGGCGACGACGGTGGCCGTTCCCTGTTGCCAACCCCACTCGAACACGGCGCCTCCTGACGGATCCGGCAGCATCCTCGCACCGTGGGACGCTCTCCGTCCGGCATTCGTCAGCGGCGGGCGGTGACGTAGCACGCGACAGCGGAGGCGGCGGCGACGTTGAGCGAGTCGATGCCGGCGGTCATCGGGATGATGGCGCGGCGATCGGCCGACTGCTCCCAGCGTGGGGACAGGCCGTGGCCCTCCGAGCCGAGCACGAGCGCCACCTTGTCGAGGCCGGCGACCGCCTCCTCGATCGGCACGGCGTCGTCGGCGAGCGTGAGCGCCACGGTGGTGAAGCCCGCGTCGGACAGCGCGGGAAGCGCGTCGTGCCAGTCGGGCAGCCGGGTCCACGGGAGGCTGAACACCGCACCCATCCCGACCTTGATCGAGCGTCGGTAGAGCGGATCAGCGCAGCGCGGGGCGATCAGCGCGGCGTCGAAACCGAGAGCCGCGCCGCTGCGGAAGATCGCCCCGACGTTGGTGTGGTCGACGATGTCCTCGAGCACGAGCACGGACCGCGCTCCGGCGATCACGTCCGTGACCGGTGGCAGCGGTCGTCGTACCAGGGAAGCGAGCGCACCGCGGTGGACGTGGAAGCCGGTGACCTCCTCGGCCAGCGCCTCGGACACGACGTAGCAGGGCGCGTCGGTGGTCGCGAGCACGTCCGCGAGGCCGTCCAGCCAGCGCGGCGCCATCAGGAACGAGCGCACCGGGAAGCCGCCCTCCACGGCGCGGCGGACCACCTTCTCCCCCTCGGCGAGGAAGAGCCCGTGCTCGGCCTCGAGGTGCTTGCGCAGCTGGACGTCACGCAGGTCGCGATAGTCGGTGAGCCGGGGGTCGCCGGCATCGGCTATCTCGACCAGCTCAGCCATCGCCGAGGTGGACCGCTGGAGGGAACGCCTCCGGGAAGGCGACGCGGACCACCTCTCCGATCACGATGATGGCGGGCGGCTGGACCGACTCGTCGGCGAGGCACGGGCCGAGGGTCGACAGCGTGGCCAGCACCGTGCGCTGCGTGGGCATCGTCCCGTCGCAGACCACGGCCACCGGCGTGCCCGGCTTGCGGCCCCCGGCGACCAGCGCGTCCGCGATCGCCGGCGCGTTCTGCACGGCCATCATCAAGATGACGGTGCCGGTCATCCGGGCGAGCGCGCCGTAGTCGACCAGCGACTCGGGGTGCCCGGGTGGCAGGTGGCCGGAGACCACCGTGAACTCGTGGGTGACGCCGCGGTGGGTGACCGGGATGCCGGCGATGGCCGGTACGGCGACCGGGCTGGTCAGGCCCGGGATCACGGTGACGGGCACGCCGGCCTCGCGGCACGCGATGACCTCTTCGTAGCCGCGGCCGAAGACGAAGTTGTCGCCGCCCTTGAACCGCACCACCCGCTTGCCGGCCAGTGCGCGCTCCACGATGACGCGGTTGATCTCGGCCTGCTGGGCGCTGCGTCCGCGCGGCAGCTTGGCCACGTCGATCAGCTCCACGTCGGCGGGCAGGTCACCCAGCAGCTCCCGTGGCGCCAGCCGGTCGGCGACGACGACGTCGGCCTCCATCAGCGCCTTGCGGCCGGCGATCGACATCAGGTCGGGGTCGCCCGGCCCGCCGCCGACGAGGGTCACCCCGGGCGTGCGGTCGCGCTCGTGCGAGGCCGCGATCCTGCCCTCACGCAGTGCCTCGAGGATCTCGTCGCGCACGGCCACCGAGCGCCGCGGCTCGCGGTTGCCGAGGATGGCCACGGTCACGCCTGCGTGCCGTCCGACGGCGGGAGTCCAGGCGCTCCCCCGCGTGGCGTCGTCGGAGCGCACGCAGAACACCCGGTCCCGCTCGGCCAGCTCGCTGACCCGGTCGTTGACGGCGGCATCGTCGGTGACCGCGATGACGTACCACGCCCCGTCGAGGTCGGTGTCCTCGAACCGGCGCTGGTGCCAGGTGATCTCGCCCGATCCCACCAGTCCCTCGATCGCCGGCGTGACCTCCGGGGACACGAGGTGCACGTCGGCGCCGACGGCGATCAGCTGGGGCACCCGCCGTTGTGCGACGTTGCCTCCACCGACGACCAGCACGCGCCGCCCGGCGAGGCGGAGCCCCGAGGGGTAGGGAGGGAAATCCATGAGGACATCATCGACGGGTGGCGTTTCGCCCCTTTCAACGACCCACCACCCGGACTAGATTCGCCGCCGTGGACGCCTGTGCTTGTCCCCGTCGCTGCAGGTGTCGAAGATGTCGGAGTCGCCGTATCCATCTCGAAGGAGCATCCATGTCCCTGGACCGACCGGTCGCGCCCGATCCCTACGAGCTGCTGCCCGCCGTGCCGTCGTTCGGCGTCACCAGCGCCGACGTCACCGACGGGCAGCCACTCACGCAGGACCAGGTCTATGCCGCCGGCAACACCTCCCCCCAGCTGTCCTGGGAGGCCGGGCCCGACGGCACGCAGAGCTATGTCGTGACCTGCTTCGACCCCGACGCCCCGATCGTCAGCGGCTTCTGGCACTGGGTCGCGGTCGACATCCCGGCCGACGTCACCAGCCTCGACACCGGTGCCGGCGCGAACGACGACTCCCTGCCCGGCGGCGCCTTCCACGTGCGCAACGACTTCGGCGAGCACGCCTTCGCCGGTGCCGCCCCACCGGAGGGCGACCAGGTGCACCGCTACTACTTCGTCGTGCATGCGGTGAAGGAGCCGACGCTCGGTGTCGACGGCAGCGCCAGTCCCGCCGTCGTCGGTTTCAACCTCGCGTTCAAGACGCTGGCGCGGGGCATGGTGGTCGGCACGTACCAGTTCTGAGACGCACGACTGCGACGTAACCTGGAGGTATGAGGCGCGTCCTCGGCTGGATCACACTGGCCGTCGGCGTCGCGATCGTCGCGGCGATGGCGTGGTACGGCGCCCGCGCCCTCTTCTTCGACGAAGACCTGTCCGACGACCTCCCCGACGTGGTGCTGGCTCCGGCGTGGCGATCTGCCGAGGACTCTTGTGGTCGGCCGCACATCGGAGTTACGTAGATCCATGGCCGACAAGACCCCACGCAAGGCAGGTGACCAGGACCTTGCGGCGCCCGGGCCCGACCGGATCCGCAACGTCGTGCTGGTCGGGCCCACCCAGTCAGGAAAGACCGTCCTGGTCGAGGCACTTGCGAAGGTGTCCCTCGGGCAGGGCAGGTCCGTGTCCCTCTCCGTCGCTCCCGTCGTCCGCGACGGCACGAAGGTGAACCTCGTCGACACCCCGGGCTACGCCGACTTCGTCGGCGAGGTGCGGGCCGGGCTGCGCGCCGCCGACTGCGCGCTGTTCGTCATCGCGGCCAACGAGGGTGTCGATGACGGCACCCGCGAGCTGTGGCGCGAGTGCGCCTCCGTCGAGATGCCCCGCGCTGTCGTCATCACCAAGCTCGACCATGCGCGGGCAGACCACGACCGGGTGGTCGGCGCGGCTCAGGAGGCGTTCGGCGAGAAGGTGCTCCCTGTCCACGTCCTGCGGGACGGGGAGGTCGAGAGCCTCCTCGGCTCGGGGGTCGACGATCCCCGGCGGGGCGAGCTGATCGAGGCGATCATCGAGGAGTCCGAGGACGAGACGCTGATGGACCGCTACCTCGGCGGCGAGCAGATCGACGAGAAGCTGCTGGTCGACGACCTCGAGACCGCGATCGCCCGCGGCGGGTTCTTCCCGGTCGTGCCGGTGTGCGCCCAGACGGGGACCGGGCTCACCGAGCTGCTGGACCTGTGCGTGCGGGCGTTCCCGTCGCCACCCGAGCACGTCCCGCCGGACGTGTTCACGCCGGAAGGGAGGACGGCGGCACCCGTCAGCTGCGACCCCGCCGGCCCGCTGGTCGCCGAGGTCGTCAAGACCACCAGCGACCCCTACCTCGGTCGGGTCAGCCTGGTCCGCGTCTTCTCCGGCACCCTGGATCCCGACGCCTCCGTCCACGTCTCCGGGCACTTCGCGAGCTTCGGCACCGAGGGCCACGAGGACCACGACGAGGACGAGCGGATCGGCGCGCTGGCCTTCCCGTCAGGCGCCCAGCAGGTCGTGGCACCGCGGGTGATCGCCGGCGACATCGCGATCGTCGGCCGGCTGTCGCGGGCGGAGACCGGCGACACGCTGTCGTCCCCGGACGCCCCGCGGGTGCTCCGGCCGTGGTCGTTGCCCGACCCGCTGCTGCCGATCGCGATCGAGGCCGCGTCCCGGTCGGACGAGGACAAGCTCTCCGCGGCGCTCACCCGCCTCGCCGCCGAGGACCCGAGCCTCCGGATCGACAACAACGCCGAGACCGGGCAGCTCGTGATCTGGGTGATGGGCGAGGCACACGCCGACGTGGCGCTCGATCGGCTGAAGGAGCGCTACGGCGTGACCGTCGAGCAGCGTGAGGTCGTCATCCCGCTCCGCGAGTGCTTCGCGGGCACGGCCAAGGGCCACGGCCGGCACGTGAAGCAGTCCGGCGGGCACGGCCAGTACGCCGTGTGCGACATCGAGGTGGAGCTGCTCCCCGAGGGGTCCGGCTTCGAGTTCGTCGACAAGGTCGTCGGGGGCTCGGTACCGCGGCAGTTCATCCCGTCGGTCGAGAAGGGCGTCCGGGCCCAGATGGAGCGGGGCTGCCGGCTCGGCTACCCGGTCGTGGACATCCGGGTCACCCTCACCGACGGCAAGGCGCACAGCGTGGACTCCTCCGACATGGCGTTCCAGACCGCCGGGGCGCTCGCGTTGCGCGAGGCGGCCGAGCAGGCCGGGATCTCGCTCCTGGAGCCGTACGACGAGGTCTCGGTGCTGGTGTCCGACGACCTGGTCGGGAGCGTGATGAGCGACCTGTCCGCCCGACGCGGGCGGCTCCTCGGCACCGACCAGGTCGGCGACCGGGCTCTCGTCAAGGCCCATGTCCCGCAGCGCGAGCTGGTCCGCTACGCCATCGACCTCCGGGCCTCCTCCCACGGCGCCGGCACCTTCAGCCGGACCTTCGCGCACTACGAGCCGATGCCCGAGGAGCTGGCGAAGCAGGTCACCGCACGCTAGAGCGACCTTCCGGCCGCTCTACGAAGGGAGGAGCCGGGCCAGGGTCCAGCTGCCGTTGCGGGCGTTCGGTGGCCCGACAGGTCCCGGGAAGAGGATCCTGTCCCCGTTCATGACCACTGCCCGGTCGTGCCAGATGCGGTCGTCGAGGATCTGCAGGAGCCGACCCGTCCGAGGGTCAAGGACGGTCCAGCCGTAGGCGAGCCACTGGTCGGTGATCCCGCTCAGGCCATGGCTGTAGATGTTCAGCCGAGCGACCTGGCGGGCGCGGTCGTCGTACAACCGATGGCAGGCGAGGACGAGGTCGTCCGACGTCTGGACGAGGGGAACGAGCGAGGACGAGTGGCACTCGCGCACGTCCGTGCTGCGGACCCGCTCACTCCCGTGCCGGCGGACGCTCAGCCGCTTGCTGGAGTCCTTGAAGTCGTCCTGCGGCTCCACCCACGCCACATGCGTCTCGGAGACGGCGTAGCTGTCGACGTCGGTCGCCTCTCTGCGCACCCGCTGCGGCGAACCGGGGGCGAACGACCACAGTTCGCGGTCCTCGCGATCCCGGCAGTTGACCCGGACGCAGACGTCGCTTCCGGTCAGGAAGTAGATGCGGCCGTCGGGGGCGGCCCGCGGGCCCTCGAGGAGGTGGTCCCGCCGAGCCTCCGGGACCGATGGTGCGGTGTAGACGCGGGAGCGACCGGTCGTCCGGTCGTAGTGCATGATCCGGCGCTCGGTGCCGGCCCGGCCCGCTGGGGTGAACGTGACCCACACGTCGTGGGCACTGGTGGCGACCACCTCCGCGACGTAGCGCGGCCAGCGGACCGGAAGCGTCTCGCGGCGCTCGGTCGCGGGATCCCAGAGCTGGACGAGGTCCGGCAGGGCGGCCCCGTCTGCCCGGCTGTACCGATGGTCGTGCACGAGGACCAGCGTGCCGTCGTCCAGGAGCAGCTGGGTCTTGTAGGCGATCGGCCCCGGGATCTCGCGCAGGACCTCGTAGTCGTCCCCCGGCACGGCGGTCTTGGCGTCCTTGATCCGGTAGACCGGCTCGACCGTCTGTGCCACCTAGGCGTCGGGACCGACCTTCTCGTCGTTCTCGTCGTTGTCGTCATTGTTGTCGCGCGAGGCGACCACGACCGCGACGCCCGTGATGACGACGACCAACGCGACGGCGAGGACACCGAGAACGATTCTGCGCACGCCTCATCCTGCAGGGGCGCCGACGCGTGGCGCGGCATTTCCCCTCGCGTGAGCGTTCGCTCAGCGAATCGTGTCGCCCCCGGCCTCGCGCAGCAGCTGCTCGAACGGCGTCACCGCGACGGTCGGCGTCGCTGGCGGCGTCGTACGCACCTCGCCGCCGGCGACCAGCGCCGCCAGCTCTGCCGCGGCCCGATCGACCCGCTTCTGGAGCACGCCGTCGGTGCCGAAGTCGTCGGTCGCGGCGAAGACGCCGGTAGGGACGACGACCGCGTGCAGGTAGGAGAAGAGCGGTCGCAGGGCGTGCTCCAGCACCAGCGAGTGCCGCGCCGTGCCGGCGGTCGCCGCGAGGAGGACCGGCGTGCCGTCGAGCGTGGCTTCCTCGAGCACGTCGAAGAACGTCTTGAAGAGCCCGGAGTACGACGCCGCGAACACCGGGGTGACGACCACCAGGCCGTCCGCACGGCGCACGCGGTCGATCGCCGTCGCGAGATCGCCGCTCGGGAATCCGGTGAGCAGGGCGTCGGTCAGCTGGTGCGCCAGCGGGCGGAGCTCGATGGTCTCGACCTCCACCTCCGCACCGCGCGCCTCGACCGCCCGCCCGGCAGCGTCACCGAGCAGGTCGGCGAGCAACCGGGTGGACGACGGCACGCTGAGGCCGGCGGTGATCACGACGATCTTCTTCATCACAGGACCTCCAGATCCTCGCGGTCGCTGGTGCCGGTCGCGGCGTCCTCGGCATAGACCGTCGCGTCCTTCGCTCCCCCGGCCGCGGCGATCAGCGAGCCGTGCGTCGGAGCCTCGGGGACGTGGGCCGGGCGGTCCTCGTCGAAGCCTTTCCGCAGCTCGGGCAGGATCTCGCCGAGCAGGTCGAGCTGCTCCAGCACTGTCGAGAGCGGCAGGCCGGCGTGGTCCACGAGGAAGAGCTGGCGCTGGTAGTGCCCGGCGTACTCCCGGAAGGACAGGGTGCGCTCGAGCACCTGCTGGGGTGAGCCGACCGTCAGCGGCGTGCCCTCCATGAAGTCCTCGAGCGACGGCCCGTGGCCGTAGACGGGGGCGTTGTCGAAGTACGGCCGGAACTCGTTGATCGCGTCCTGGCTGTTCTTGCGCATGAAGATCTGTCCGCCCAGGCCGACGATCGCGGTGTCCGCCGGGCCGTGCCCGTAGTGCTCGTAGCGCTCGCGGTAGAGGTTGACCATCTGCGCCGTGTGGGACGGCGGCCAGAAGATGTGGTTGTGGAAGAACCCGTCGCCGTAGTACGCGGCCTGCTCGGCGATCTCGGGGCTCCGGATCGAGCCGTGCCACACGAACGGGGGCACGCCGTCCAGCGGACGCGGGGTCGAGGTGAAGCCGTGCAGCGGCGTCCGGAACCGGCCCTCCCACTCGACGACGTCCTCGCGCCAGAGGCGGTGCAGCAGCGCGTAGTTCTCGATCGCCAGGTTGATGCCCTGGCGGATGTCCTTGCCGAACCACGGGTAGACCGGGCCGGTGTTGCCGCGGCCCATCATCAGGTCGACCCGGCCGTCGGTGAGGTGCTGGAGCTTCGCGTAGTTCTCAGCGATCAGCACCGGGTCGGTCGTCGTGATCAGCGTCGTCGCCGTGGAGAGGATGATCTTCTCGGTCTGGGCGCCGATGTAGGCCAGTGTCGTCGTCGGCGCGGACGCGATGAACGGCGGGTTGTGGTGCTCGCCCGTCGCGAAGACGTCGAGCCCGACCTCCTCGGCCTTCTTCGCGATCGCGACGGTGGCCTTGATGCGCTCGTGCTCGGTCGGCGTGCGCCCGGTCGTGGGATCGGTCGTCACGTCTCCGACGCTGAAGATGCCGATCTGCATGCGTCCACTCTCCCCTTGGTCTGCGTGGTCGTGTCGCCATCGTAGTTGACATGGCAACTAATCATCCCAACCGGACTCTCCCCCGAGCTATTCCCGGGCTACTCCCGGGCGAGAACGAGCAGCGCGCGATCGTCGTCGCCGCGCGACACCTGGTCCAGGATCCGCGCCGGTACGGCGGCCACGTCGCCGTCGCCGACGGCGACGCCGGCCTCCTTCAGCAGCCAGTCGATGCCCACGTCGATGTCGGCGTCCGACCGCTCGATGACGCCGTCGGTGTAGAAGAGGAGCGCGTCCCCGGGACCGAGCACGCCCTCGTTCACGGGGAACTCGGGCTCGTCGACCACGCCCAGCGCTGTGCCACGGGCGTTGTCCACGACCCACGCGCGGGCCTCGGCCCGCCAGTGCAGCACCGGAGGGTGCCCTCCGCTGCGGATCGAGTAGCGCCCGCTCGAGAGGTCGATGGTCACCTGCACCGCCGTCGCGATGCTCTCGTCGGACGGCTGGCGCAGCAGGAACGCGTTGGCAGCAGTCATCAGCTGGTCCTCCGGAAGACCCACGAGCAGCCCGCGCAATGCTCCCGCGAACTGCACCGCGTGCGGCAGAGCGGTCTCGCCCTTCCCACACACGTCGACCAGCACCATCGCGAGCCCGTCGGCGCCATCGGCCGTCCGAACCCGGTCGGCCACGAAGAAGTCCCCGCCGTACGCGAAGCCGTTGGCCGCCAGCATCGCCGACGTGCACAGCCAGCCCGCCGGCAGCGGTGGGACCTGGCACTGCTCCTGGAGCAGGTCGCGCAACCCGCTCAGGAAGGCCTCGTCCACCCCGCCACCCTAGTGCCGACCCCCAGCGCCACCGCCTGGTGCACACTTTCCCCATGACCGACGACATCGTCTCGGCCGCGGCCATCGCGGAAGCAGTCACCGACGTCCTGGGGCCGCCCTGGGAGGCCGAGACGATCACGCTCCCGCCGGACGACGAGGGTGAGGTCGTCGCCACCCTGGTCAGCAGCCGGGCCGGTGCGCCCACCGATCGAGCGGTGCTCCACGTGCACGGGTTCGCGGACTACTTCTTCCAGACCGAGTACGGCGAGTGGTGGCTCGAGCGCGAGCACGACATGTACGCGATGGACCTGCGCAAGTACGGCCGCTCGATCCGGCCGCACCAGACAGCGACGTACGTCGCCGACCTCGAGGAGTACTTCGCGGAGCTCGACCACGCCTGGCAGCGGATCGTCGAGCGCGACGGCCACACGCGGGTCGTGCTGTCCGGCCACTCGACCGGCGGGCTCATCGTCGCGCTCTGGGCGGACGCGCGGCAGCCGGAGGAGCTCGTGGGGATCGTCCTCAACTCCCCCTGGCTCGATCTCCAGGGCAAGGCGTGGATGCGCACGCTGCCGGCCACGGCGGTCCTCGACCGGGTCGGCCGGCTGCAGCCGATGCGGATCTTCCCGCGCGAGGTGAGCGGCGTCTACGCCATGACCCTGCACCGGGAGCACGCCGGCGAGTGGGACTTCGACCTGACCTGGAAGCCGCTCGAGTCGTTCCCGGTCCGGTTCGGGTGGCTGCGTGCCATCCGCGCCGGTCACGCACGCGTGCACGAGGGTCTCGACATCCGGTGCCCGGTGCTCGTGCTGTCGTCGGACCGCTCGACCTTCACCACCACGCTCGACGAGAGCGCCCACACCACCGACATCGTCCTCGACGTCACGCAGATCCGCCGGTGGGCGAGCTCGCTGGGTCACAACGTCACCTCCGTCGCCGTACCCGGTGCCGTCCACGACGTCGTCCTCTCCCGACCGGAGGCGCGCGAGCGCGCGTACGCCGAGATTCAGCGCTGGCTTGCGACGTACGTGCTTTGAGAAACCACTAGTGTCACCGGCATGGACCCTGTGACCGGCCTCTCTCTCGGCCGCATCGCCATCGGCGTCGGCTCGATCGCCTCCCCCAACCTCACCGCGCGGCTGTTCGGGCTGTCGCCGGCGAGCAACCCTCAGCTGGGCTACTTCGCGCGGATGTTCGGCGTCCGCGAGATCGCCATCGGCGGGCTCACCCTGCTGGCCAAGGGCGACGCCCGTCGCACGATGGTGCTCGCCGGGATGGCGGTCGACGGCGGCGACGCCGCCGTCGGTGCGCTCGGCATCGCCCGCAAGGAGGTCCCGGTCCTGGCGGGCGTCATGCTGATCGGGGTCGCGCTCGGAGCCGTCGGCTCCGGCGGCGCCGCGATCGCCGCCGACCGCGGCCGGTAGGGGCCGGTAACGCCGGTCGGGGCTCGCTCCGCGCCGACGCTCAGGTCAGGATCATCAGGCCGGCGGCCGCGAGGCCGACGACCACGATGAACGCCCGGAGCACGTCGGACGGGAGCCGACGCCCGACCGAGGCGCCGATGAGACCGCCCGCGAACGCGCCGACGCCGATCAGCAGCACGATCAGCCAGTCGACCTCCGCCTCGGACCAGCCGACCCACGACACCACCACGAACACCACGCCGGCGACCAGGTTGGCGGCGGCGACGATCACGTTCTTGATCCCGTTGAGCCGCTGGAGCGACTCGGCGACGCCGATCCCGAGCAGCGCCATCACGATGACGCCCTGCGCGGCGCCGAAGTAGCCGCCGTAGACCGCGGCGCCGAAGACCGCCGGCCACACCCAGGCGGCGTCGGCGTCCGGCTCCTCGCCGCGCGCCACCGCCCGCGCCGCGACCGCCTTGGACACGCGGGGCCCGACGATGACCAGCACCACGCCGAGCAGGATCAGCGCCGGGACGATCGTCTCGAACGCGCCCGCCGGGAGCAGGATCAGCAACGCGGCTCCGGTGATCCCGCCGAGCACGGCGGGGACGAGCAACCGGAGGATCCGGGCGCGTTGGCCCTCGAGCTCACGCCGGTACCCGAACGCGCCCGTCACGGAGCCGGGAACGACACCGAGGCTGTTGGAGATGTTGGCGACGACCGGCGGGACGCCGAACGCCACCAGGGTCGAGAACGTGATGAGCGTCCCCGACCCCACGACGGCGTTGATCGTCCCGGCACCGACGCCGGCCAGCAGGACGGCGACGGCCTCGAGCGGGCTCATCCCCGGTGCAGCCGGCGACGGGCAGCGAAGCACCCGTCGTGCCGCTCGAGCACCAGCGGCATGCCGAACGTCGCCGACAGGCTCTCCGGCGTGAGTGCCTCGTCGATCGGGCCCTGCGCGACCACCTGGCCCTCGCGGAGCATGAGGACGTGGGTGAAGCCGGGCGGGATCTCCTCGACGTGGTGCGACACCAGGACCGTCGCCGGGGAGGTGGGGTCGTACGCGAGGACCGACAGGGTCGACACCAGGTCCTCGCGGCCACCGAGGTCCAGCCCGGCGGCCGGTTCGTCGAGGAGGAGCAGCTCCGGGTCGGTCATCAGGGCCCGGGCGATCTGGACGCGCTTGCGCTCACCCTCGCTGAGGGTGCCGAACGTGCGGTCGGCCAGCTTGTCGGCCCTCACCTCACGCAGGAGCGAGCGCGCCCGGTCGTGGTCGAGGTCGTCGTACTGCTCGCGCCAGCGGCCGACCACGGCGTACGACGCGGAGACGACCACGTCGCTCACCTTCTCGCCGCGCGGGATCCGCTCCGCGAGCGCCGCGCTGGTGAGGCCGATCCGGGGGCGCAGGTCGAAGACGTCGACGGTGCCGATCAGCTCGCCGAGGACGCCGACGGCACCGGACGTGGGATACATCTGCGCGGCCGCGACCTGCAGCAAGGTCGTCTTGCCGGCACCGTTGGAGCCCAGCACCACCCAGCGCTGGCCGTCCTTGACGACCCAGGTCACGCGGTCCAGCAGCACGGCGTCACCCCGGCGGATGGTGACCTCGGCAAGCTCCAGGACGGCGGACATGGCGACAACCCTATAGACCGCTGATGCACGTCACCGCGGGGGCGTTATCGTCGCGCGTCGTGGGGATCGAGATGCCGGTGACCGGTCGGGTGGCGTGGTGGGGCACCGCGTTCCTCCGCGGCCTGGTCAGCCCCGACGAGTACGTCGACGCGGTGCACGTCGACGCCACGACCCACGTGTTCGGTGACCCCTCAGGTCCCCGCTCGCTGCTGGAGGCGACCGCAGCGGTACGCCGCGCCGGCGCCCACGGGTTCGGCGCCGCGTTCCCGAGCCCGGGCGACCCGAGCGGCCTCGCGGGTCCACCTGACTTCACGATGGCCGCCACCGACGCGGGCGAGGCTCTGGTCGCCCTGGGCGTCCGGACCGAGCCGGGGATCGGCTGGGTCCCGGCGCGGGTCGGCCACGCCGTCGAGTGGACGCCCTACGCCGCCCGCCGGCGGATGCCCCCTGACCTCGGTGAGGCCGACCGGGCCCTCCGGCGCACCTTGCTCGACGCCGCCAACGACCTGGCCCGGCTCGAGGTCGCTCGCTGGCGTCCTGAGGTGGCCGACGCCCTGCACGACCTGCGGGACGGCGCACCGGTCGCCGCACCCCCGGGGGTGCCGCCCCGCGCTGCCGATCTCGCCCGGCGTGCCCTGCACCTCCAGGAGGTCGTCGACCTCGCGCTCGACGACGAAGGAGCCGCGGTGAGCGCCGGCGAGATCGCCGCCCGACGTGCCGTTCTGGTCCCGCTCGGCACGGCCGCCCGCCATGCCCTCACGGCCGCCTGTTCACCGGACGGTTGGCCCGCGCCCTGACGAGAAGCACTAACCTCGTCGCGTCATGACCACCACTGCCGACACCCTGCTCATCACGCTCACGGGGAAGGACCGACCCGGAGTCACCTCCGCGATCTTCGGCGCGCTCGCGCACACCGGGGTCAACGTGATCGACCTCGAGCAGATCCTGCTTCGGAGGCGACTCGTGCTGGGTGTGCTCGTCACCGCCCCACGCGACGTCAAGCGGTTGCGCCACTCCGTCGAGCAGGTGGCCGCCGACCTCGGCATGACGGTCGAGATCGAGAAAGGCACCGGCGACAACCGGAGCCGCCGCGAGGGGCGCTCGCACGTCACCGTGATCGGCTCGCCGCTGCAGGCGTCCGCCATGGCCGCGATCGCCGGCCGGATCGCCGACCTCGGCGGCAACATCGACCGGATCGAGCGGATGGCGCGCTACCCGGTGACCGCCCTGGACCTGGACGTCTCCGGTGCGGACCCGCTGGCCCTGCGCCGGCACCTGGCGCGGGAGGCCGCGGCCCTCGCGATCGACGTCGCGGTCCAACCGGCCTCGCTGCTGCGGCACGGCCAGCGACTGATCGTGATGGACGTCGACTCCACCCTGATCCAGGGCGAGGTCATCGAGATGCTGGCGGCGCACGCCGGCTACGAGGCCGAGGTGGCGACCGTGACCGAGGCGGCGATGCGCGGCGAGATCGACTTCGAGGAGTCGCTGCGGGCCCGGGTCCGGCTGCTCGCCGGCCTCGACGCGTCGGTCATCGACAAGGTCTACGAGTCCATCGTGATCAACCCCGGGGCCCGCACGCTGGTGCGGACGCTGCGACGGCTCGGCTACCGGTTCGCGATCGTCTCGGGCGGCTTCAGCCAGATCACCGACCGGCTCGCGGAGGACCTCGGCATCCACCGCTCCCGCGCCAACACCCTGGAGGTCGTCGACGGCAGGCTGACCGGCAACATCGTCGGCGACGTGGTCGACCGGGCCGGCAAGGCGAGGGCGCTCCGGGAGTTCGCCACGGACCTGGCCATCCCCGAGGCCGCGACGATCGCCATCGGTGACGGCGCCAACGACCTCGACATGCTGGAGGCGGCCGGGCTCGGCATCGCCTACAACGCGCGGGCCGTGGTGCGCGAGATGGCCGACACCGCCCTCAACGTCCCCTATCTCGACGCGATCATGTACCTGCTCGGCATCAGCCGCGAGGAGATCGAGGCGGCCGACGCCGAGGACGGGATCGTCACCCCCGCCCCACCCGTCTAGCCCCCCGTTCAGCCAGCCGTCCAGCTAGCCGTCCAGCCAGCCGTCAGCCGGCCGGCTCGTTGGCGCGACCCACGTTGAACAGCGTCAACCGGGCCCGGCCCATCGCGATCCGCGCCCAGGTCGCGGGCAGCTCGAAGAGCGCCGTCGCGCTGGTCGGGTAGCCGTGCATCAGCCGGTCGACGGCCTCGGGCGGGCCTTCACCGTCGTCGAGCAGCTGGGCCAACATGCCCACCGTGGGGTTGTGCCCGACCACGACGAGGGTGCCGACCGCCTCGTCGGTCAGCGCGACCAGGTCGAGCACTCCGTCCTCGTCGGCGCCGTACAGCGCGTGGTCGAACGTGGCTTCCGTCGACCAGCCGGCCCCCTCGGCGAGCAGCTCCCAGGTCTGCCGGGCGCGCGCCGCCGCCGAGACGAGGGCGGCGTCGGCCACGATGCCGTGCTCGGCCAGCCACGTCCCGGCCGCGACGGCGTCGGCGCGCCCGCGGGCCGCAAGCTCCCGCTCGAAGTCAGTGGGGCCGTAGGGCTCCGCCTTCGCGTGCCGGACCACGACGAGCCGGTGGGGGGTGCTGACCATTGCTGCAGCCTAGAGGCAGGATGAACAGGTGACGTCGTACGGACCCACGCATCTCGTGCCGCTGGTGATCTTCGCCATCGGCCTGGTTGCGGCGGTGGTCCTGGGTCGACGCCATCGCGCGGTCGAGGGCCCCACCCGCTTCAGCCGGACCGCAGCCGTCCTGGTGCCCGCCGCGACGGTGCCGTTCCTGGCCGTCGACCTGGTGTTCAACTTCGACGTGGCGGTGACCCTGCCGCTGCACCTCTGCGACCTGGCGTGGATCGTCGCGACCTGGGCGCTGTGGACGCACCGGCCCTTCCCGGTGGCGCTCACCTTCTTCTGGGGCCTGACGCTCACGATCCAGGGCGTCCTGACTCCCGCGCTGAACGAGGACATCCCTCACCCCCGCTACTTCGCGTTCTGGGCGCTGCACCTGCTGATCGTCTGGGCGGCCGTCTACCTGGTGATCGGTCTCCGCAAGATCCCGCGCTGGCGCGACTACGGCGCCTCCGTGCTCACGACCCTGGCCTGGGCAGCGGCGACGTACGTCGTCAACCTGGTCGCCGACACCAACTACGGCTACCTCATGCGCAAGCCGCGCAGCTCGATCCTCGACTACTTCGGACCGTGGCCGTGGTACGTCGTGCAGGAGATCGCGCTCATCGTCGCCGTGTGGGCGCTGATGACCTGGGCAGCCCAGCGCGCGACTACGCCCCCATCGCGTGGAAGCCACCGTCCACGTGCACGATCTCACCCGTCGTAGCCGGGAAGAGGTCCGACAGCAACGCCCCGACCGCGCGTGCGGTGGGCTCGGTGTCGGTGTTGTCCCAGCCGAGCGGCGCGCGGGTCTTCCACATGTCCTCGAGGTCACCGAAGCCGGGGATCGCCTTGGCGGCGAGCGTCCGCAGCGGACCGGCCGACACCAGGTTGACCCGGATGCCCTGCGGACCGAGGTCGCGGGCGAGGTAGCGCGAGCAGGACTCGAGCCCGGCCTTCGCGACGCCCATCCAGTCGTACGCCGGCCACGCGACCGTCGCGTCGAACGTGAGGCCGACGATCGACCCGCCACTCCGCATCAGCGGCTGGCAGGCGACGGCCAACGACTTCAGGGAGTACGCCGACACCTGCACCGCCTGCGCGACGTCCTCCCACGGCCCGTCCAGGAAGTTGCCGCCCAGCAGCGTCTCGGGGTTGCCGTAGGCGATGGAGTGGACGACGCCGTCGAGGGTGGCGTCCTCGCCGAGGTGCTCACGCACCATCGCCGGGAGGTTCGCGAGGTGGTCGGGGTCGGTCACGTCGAGCTCGAGCACCGGCGGGGTCTCGGGCAGGCGCTTGGCGATCCGCTGGGTGATGCCGAGCGCGCGGCCGAAGTTGGAGATGAGGACGGTCGCCCCCTGCTCCTGGGCGAACCGCGCCACGGCGAAGCCGATCGACGTGTTGTGCGTGACGCCGGTGACGAGGATGGTCTTGCCGGCGAGCAGCGTCATCTTCTGGTCAGTCATGTCAGTGCCCCATTCCGAGTCCGCCGTCGACCGGGATAACGGCGCCGGTGACGTAGCCCGACGCAGGGTGGGCCAGCCACGTCACCGCCGCGGCGACCTCCTCGGGTCGTGCGTAACGACCGAGGGGGATCTGGGCCCGGATGGCGTCCTTCTGGTCGTCGCTGAGTACGGCGGTCATGTCGGTCTCCACGTAGCCGGGCGCGACCACGTTGGCGGTGATCGACCGCGAGCCGAGCTCACGGGCGACCGAGCGGGCCATGCCCACCAGCCCTGCCTTGGATGCTGCGTAGTTGACCTGGCCGGGCGAGCCGAGCATGCCCACGACGCTCGAGATCAGGATGATCCGCCCGCGCTTGAGGCGAAGCATGCCCTTGGCGGCGCGCTTGACCAGGCGGAAGGACCCGGTGAGGTTGGTGTCGATGACCGACGACCAGTCCTCCTCCGACATCCGCAGCAGCAGGGTGTCGGCGGTGATCCCCGCGTTGGCGACGAGCACCTCCACCGGTCCGTGTGCCGACTCGGCCGCGGCGAACGCTGCCTCGACGTCGGCGGGGTCGGTGATGTCGGCCTTGATCTCGAGCGCGCCCTCGGGCGCCCCACCGCTGCGGGTGGTCACGGCGACACGGTCGCCCTGGGCGAGGAAGGCCTCGGCGATCGCGCGGCCGATGCCGCGATTGCCACCGGTGACGAGGACGGAGCGCGGCTCGGGGTTGGTCGCGGAGTTCACGCCTTCGACGCTAGTGCCCCCACCCGTCTCCCCTCGCTGCGCTCACCGCGCAACTTACGTCGACGAATTTGTGGGGAGCCTACAAAGCAGGGCCAGGGGCTCCGGCCTAGTCGTCCTCGAGCCGGAAGCCCACCTTCATGGTGACCTGGAAGTGCTCGACCTGGCCGTCCTTGATCTGGCCGCGGGCTCCGGTCACCTCGAACCAGTCGAGGTGACGCAGTGTCTGCCCGGCCCGATCGATGCCGTTGCGGACGGCCTGGTCGATGCCGTCGGGGGACGTGCCGACGATCTCGGTGACGCGGTAGGTGCGGTTGCTCATGGAACCCACCCTAGTCCCGCACGTGCCGGTCCCGCGGTCCGATGGGCAGGCGTAGGCTGCAGGTATGTCCGATCCCCCGATCCGGATCACCACGGCCGGATCAAGCCCCGACGCCGACCTGGCCCGGCGGCAGAAGCGCTACATCATCTCGATGTCGATCCGGACGTTGTGCTTCATCGGCGCGGCGATCGCCGGGATGGCCGGGATCACCTGGCTGTGGCCGATCCTGATCCTGGCCGCGGTGGTGCTGCCCTACGTCGCGGTCGTCAACGCCAACGCCGCCACCACGCGGACGGACGGCCTGCCGCTCACCGGTGGCGGACGGAGCGACCGGCAGCTGGGCAGCAAGTGACGCTCCGAGTGACGCCGAGATGAACAGCGCTGCCGAGAGCGAGCCCGACTACTGCTCGGCCAAGGGCTGCCGCGCGGACGCAACCTGGCAGCTGTTGTGGAACAACCCGCGGATCCACACGCCGGACCGCCGCAAGGTGTGGCTCGCATGTGACGAGCACAAGGAGTCCCTCGAGGGCTTCCTCGGCGCTCGCAGCTTCCTGATCGAGACGATCCCCCACGCCGACGGCTGAAGGTCCCTGGCCGTCGATCAGCGGGCCGGGTCAGCCGCCGATGGCGGACATCGGGCGGTCGGGCTGGAGGAAGGTCGGGTCGTCGATGCCGTGGCCGGCCGCCTTGCCGGCCATCGCGGCCAGCCACCGGGTCGCGAGGTCGTCGTCCGACGCGCCGGCGCGCATCGCCGCCCGGAGGTCGGACTCCTGGCGCGCGAACAGGCAGTTGCGCACCTGTCCGTCGGCGGTGAGCCGCACCCGGTCGCAGTCGCCGCAGAACGGCCGGGTGACCGACGCGATGACCCCGACCGTGGCCGGCCCCCCGTCGACCAGGAAGAGCTCCGCCGGCGCGCTCCCCCGCGGCTCGGATGCCGGGGCGAGGGTGAATTCGCGGTCCAGCCGACCGAAGATCTCGTCTGCGGTGACCATCCCCTCGCGGGACCAGCCGTGCTGGGCGTCGAGCGGCATCTGCTCGATGAAGCGCAGCTGGTAGCCGCGCTCGAGGCACCACCGGAGCAGCTCCGGAGCCTGGTCGTCGTTGAGCCCGCGGAGCAGCACGGCATTGACCTTCACCGGGCCGAGGCCGGCGGCCTCGGCCGCGGCCAGGCCGGCGACGACGTCGTCGAACCGGTCCCGCCGGGTGATCTCGAGGAAGGTGTCGGCGCGCACCGTGTCGAGGCTGACGTTGACCCGGTCGAGACCCGCCTCGGCGAGCGCCTCCGCGGTGCGCGCCAGCCCCATGCCGTTGGTCGTGATCGACAGCTCGACGTCGGGGTCGATGGCACTGGTGCGGCGCACGATGTCGACGAGGCCGCGGCGGACCAGCGGCTCACCGCCGGTGAAGCGCACCTCGCGCACGCCGAGCCGCTGGACGGCGATCGCGATCAGCCGGACCACCTCGTCGTCGCTGAGCTGGTCGTCGCCCGGCATCCAGTCCAGCCCCTCGGCCGGCATGCAGTACGAACAGCGCAGGTTGCAGCGGTCGGTCAACGAAACCCGGAGGTCCGTCGCCACCCGGCCGTAGCGGTCAACAAGGGGCTGCATCGCTCCAGCATAGGTCGGTCACTACGGTTGGTCCCGTGGGTGACTGGCTGGCGTCGTGGCGGTTCCTGCTCAGCCGGCGCTGGTTCCTCTTCTTCCTGGCGATCATCGTCCTCGCGATGGGCACCTGGTGGCTCGGCGAGTGGCAGTTCGGCCGGCTCGACGACCGCCGCGACCGCAACGACGTGATCGAGGCCAACGCGCACGACGACCCGGTGCCGGTCGGCGAGGTGCTGGCCGAAGGTGAGCCGGTCGCCGCGGAGGAGGAGTACACCGTCATCGAGGCCACCGGCACGTACGCCGTCGACGACACGCTGATCGTCCGCTACCGCACCCGCGACAGCGCGCCGGGGATGCAGGTCGTCGTACCGCTGATCACGTCCGACGGCACCGCGCTCGTCGTCGACCGCGGTTGGGCACCCGAGCCGCAGGACGGGACCGAGCCCCGCGAGGCCTTGCCCGAGCCGCCCGCCGGCGAGGTGACCGTCACCGGCTGGGTGCGCGCCGACGGCGAGGGCGACAGCACCGAGGTCTCGGCGGGCGGGATGCGGGCGATCTCCAGCGAGCAGGTCGGCAAGGCCCTCGACCTCGAGGTGTACGGCGGGTTCGTGGAGCTGCTGTCCGAGGATCCCGCCCCGGAGGAGCCGCTCGAGCCGGCGGAGCGCCCGGACACCGGCGACGGACCGCACTTCTTCTACGGGCTGCAGTGGTGGTTCTTCGGGGTGCTCGCGCTCGGCGGGTTCGGCTACCTCGCCTGGGACGAGCGCAAGCACGGCCCACGGGGCGCTAGAGCGAGCGGGTCATCCCGCCGTCGACGGGAACCATCGCCCCGCTGACGAACGACGCCGCCGGGGACAGCAGGAAGGCGGCCACCCGCCCGAACTCCGCGGCGGCGCCGTACCGGCGCAGCGGGATCAGCGACTTCCAGTGCGCACGCGCGGCGACCTCGTCCCCCGTCGCGGCGTCGAGCTCCGCGACCCGCTCGGTGCCGACCCGGCCGGGCAGCAGGGCGTTGACGCGGACGCCGAGCGGACCGAGCTCGTCGGCGAGGTCCTTGGCCACCATCGCAAGGCCTGGGCGCAGGCCGTTGGACACCGTGAGGCCCGGCACGGGCTGCCGGACACTGCTCGAGAGCACGAGGGCGAGCGAGCCGTCCTCCCCCAGCACGGCACCGATCTCGCGTGCCAGCCGGACAGTCCCGAGGAACACCGACGCGAACGCCGCGGTCCACTGCTCGTCGGTGATCGTGTCGATCCGGCCGGCCGGCGGGCCGCCGACACTCACCAGCGCGCCGTCGAGTCGCCCCCAACGGTCCTGCGCCGCCGCGATCAGCCGACCCGGCGTCGCCGGGTCCGCGTTGTCGGCGGCCACACCGACGACCCGGTCCTCCCCCAGCACCCCGAGCGTGGTCACGGCCGCGTCGACATGCTCCTGGGACCGGCTGGAGACGACCACCCGCGCGCCCTCCGCCGCCAACGCCTCGGCGGTGGCGCGGCCCAGGCCACGGCTGCCGCCGGTGACGATGAAGACGCGGTCGAACAGATCGAGGTCCATGGGACGAGGTTAGGACGTACTGTGTCCGCCATGTCCCGCGGCCTCCCGGCCGGCCGGGCGTCGATCTCGGGCGTCGCTCTCGTGCTGGCGCTCCTCGTGTCCCTGCTCCACGCCCTGGCCGCTGCGCCGGCGCAGGCCGCCGGCGGGACCTTGCGCGGCACCCTCACCGGGCCAGGGGGTGTTCCGGTCGAGTACTTCCAGGTCGACGTCTACGAAGCCGCCGCGGGAGGCACCTGGCAGCTCGAGACGTCCAAGGTGGTGACGTCCTGGGACACCGGCCTGCCGGTCGGTGAGTTCGCCGTCCCGCTGCCGGCCGGGAGCTACCGTGCGTGCTTCTCCAAGCTCGGCTTCGAGGAGTGGGACGACACCGGGAGACGATGCTGGTCGGACGGCTTCGACGTCTTCGGCGGCACCGACATCTCCATCACCGAGGGCGGCACCACGACGATCGCCCCGGTGCTCCCGCGCGAGAGCCAGGTTCGGGGGCGGGTCGTCGGTGCTGGGGGGATCGGCGTCTCCGCCTACGTCTCGCCGTACCGCCGGGCCCCCGACGGCACCTGGACCGCGATCCTCGGTGCGTCGACCAACCCCGACGGCTCGTTCCTCGTGGACGACGTCGACCCCGGCACCTACCGGTTCTGCCTGGCCGACGTGCCGCGGGAGTACCTCGCCGAGTGCTGGGACGACGTCGCGTCCGTGACCGAGGCGACCGAGCTCGTCGTACCGCCCGGGTCCCGCCCCGCGATCTACTTCAAGCTCGCGCGGCGGGCCAACGTCTCCGGCACGGTGACGCGGCCGCCCGGGTCGACGGAGTCGCTCGCCGTCGTCACCCACCGGTGGCGCAACGCTCGGTGGGAGCAGTTCTCCTACGCCGGCGTGGCCGCGGACGGCAGCTATCGGGCCACCGGGCTCGACGCCGACACCTACCGCGTGTGCGTCCTCGGGTACGACGTCGTCACCTCCTGCTGGCGCGATGGCTCCGACCCGTCCGAAGCCACGGACATCGTCCTGGCCACGGGTGAGTACAAGGGCAAGGTCAACCTCGCCCCCGGCCCCGCCGGGTTCGTGACCGGCACCCTGCCGGAGGTCTACCTCGGCGCCCAGGGCTACCCGAGCGTCACCGCCTACCGCGTCGACGACGGGCCGGTGCACGCGGTCTCGTCGGGTGAGGCCGTGCCGAACGGGATCGACAACGACTGGACCTACTCCGTCGGCTCGCTCCCGAGCGGGTCCTACGTCCTCTGCGTGGAGCACTCCGATCCGGAGTTCGTGACCGCGTTCCCCCACACCTGCACGGGCAACAGCCCGACGCCCCAGGGCGGCGCGCCGGTCGAGGTGGTGGCAGGACGGACGACCGCCGGCGTCGACATCGCCACCGGCCCCGCCGGAGAGATCCGCGGGACGGTCAACGGGGCACCCGGACCGGTGCGCATCGATCTCTACGCCGCCTCGGGGCGGCTCGCGCTCAGCCGGCTGACGGGCGCCAACGGCTTCTACCGGATCGTCGAGCTGCCGGCCGGCGACTACCGGGTCGGGATCCACCGCGAGGCGGCCACCACCGCCCTGGCGGCCGAGTGGTACCTCAACCGCGTCGACAGCGCCGGGCTCGCCGGCGCGACGCCGGTGACGGTCGACGGCGACATCGTGACGGGGATCGGCGGCACCCTCGAACCGGGCGGCTCGATCGACGGCCACCTCGTCGACGACACCGGCGCCGGAGTCGGGGGCTGCCTGGTCAAGGCGCTCGGGCGGCGCGGCGCGCTGGCCGTCCGGAAGACGCGGACGGACGCGAGCGGCGCGTTCTCGATCGGCGGGCTCAGCACCGCGTCGTACGTCGTCCTGGTCAGCCAGCGGTGCAGCGGCGCCGGGGTCGGGGTTTTCTACGACGCGGCCTCACCGACACGCACCTCCGCCCACGTGCGGGACGCGGACGACGTCGCGGTGACGCGCGGGCTGACCACCACGCTGCCCTTCGACCTGGTCACCGGGGTGCCGTCCGTCAGCTGACCGGGTCCTCCAGGCTGTCCGCGACGTGGGAGACGGGCACGACGTCGGGTGCGCCCTTGCGGGCGGCGTCAGCGGTGTGGTCGTCCGGCTGCCGTTGGCTCTCCCGCTCCGCCTCCACTCTCTTCACGTAGTGCTCGACCTCGCGCGCCCGCTGTGCGGCGTCCCAGCCGAGGTAGCCGCCACCGAGGTCGGCGACGAAGGGCGCCGCCGCCACGCCGCGGTCGAACGTCTCGATCGAGACCCGGAGGCGCCGGGTGAGGACGTCGTCGAGGTGGCGCGCGCCCTCGTGGGTGACCGCGTAGACCGCCTCCGCCTGGAGGTAGTCCTCGGCGCCCGGCAGCGGCTCGGCCAGGTCGGGCTCGGCCGCGATCAGGTCGAGCACCTCCAGCACGAGCGACCCGTAGCGCTCGAGCAGGTGCTCGATCCGGTTGATCGCCAGCCCGGACTGGGCGGCGAGCGTGCGGCGCTGGTTCCACAGCGCGTCGAAGCCGTCGGCGCCGACCAGCGGGATCCGCTCGGTGACGCACGGCCCGACGGTCTTGCCGAGGGTCGTCTCCAGGCCGTGGACGGCCTCGTCGACGGCGTCGGCGGCCATCACCCGGTACGTCGTGTACTTGCCGCCGGCGACCACCACCAGGCCGGGCACCGAGTGCGCGACCGCGTGCTCGCGGGACAGCTTGGACGTCGCGGCGTCCTCGCCGCGCAGCAGCGGCCGGAGCCCGGCGTAGACGCCCTCGACGTCGTCGCGGGTCAACGGCACCTCCAGCACCCCGTTGACGCGATCGAGGAGGTAGTCGATGTCGCTGGAGCTCGCGGCGGGATGGTCCTTGGAGAGCTCCCAGTCGGTGTCGGTGGTGCCGATGATCCAGTGCCGCTTCCACGGGATCACGAAGAGGACGGACTTCTCCGTGCGCAGGATCAACCCGGTCTCGCCGCGGATCCGGTCGCGCGGCACGACGAGGTGGATGCCCTTGCTGGCGCGCACCTTGAACTGGCCGCGCTCGCGCGCCATCGCCTGGGTCTCGTCGGTCCACACGCCGGTGGCGTTGATGACCTGCGAGGCGCGGATCTCGAACCTGCTGCCGGTCTCGAGGTCGATCACCTCGGCCCCGACGACCCGCTCGCTCTCCTTGATCAGCCCGAGCACGCGGGTCCGGCTGGCGACCGCGGCACCGTAGGTCGCGGCGGTGCGAGCCAGGAACATGGTGTGCCGGGCGTCGTCGACCTGGGCGTCGTAGTACTTGATCGCACCGACCAGCGCGTCCTTGCGCAGCGAGGGGAACGCCTTGCGGGCGCCCCTGCGAGTCAGGTGGCGGTGCAGGGGCGTGCCGTCGCCGTACCCGCTGGCCTTGGCGAGCGCGTCGTACATGGCGACGCCGGAGCCGGCGTACCACCGCTCCCAGCCGCGGCCGGTGAGCGGGTAGAGGAACGGCACCGGGCGGACCAGGTGCGGCGCGAGCCGCTGCATCAGCAGGCCGCGCTCCTTCAGGGCCTCCGCCACGAGCCGGAAGTCGAGCATCTCCAGGTAGCGCAGTCCGCCGTGGATCAGCTTGGAGCTGCGGCTGGACGTGCCCGAGGCGAAGTCGCGGGCCTCGACCAGCCCGACCTTCAACCCGCGGGTGGCGGCGTCGAGCGCGCAGCCGGAGCCGACGACCCCGGCACCGATCACGAGCACGTCGAAGTGCTGCGTGGACAGGCGCTTGAGCGCGGCGCTGCGCGCGCGGGGCGAGAGCGCTGCGGGCGTCATGGGTCCTCCAAGGAGCTGGGTCGGGGTCAGTCTTCCTGATCGAGCGCGCGGATCCATGCGCCCATGCCGGGAGTGATGAAGTGGAGGGCACCGCCGGCCTGCCGGTAGATGGTGCCCTTGCGGAGCAGCCTGGCGCGCAGGTAGGAGACGCTCGTCACCGGCGCACCGAGCTCGGCCGCCACCGTTCCCCCGCGCGGGACCTCGCCGCGGCCGGCGACCTCGGCCATCGCCCGCAGGTACTGCTGCTCGCGGGGACTCGCGTCGTCCCACCGCGACCGGAACAGCTTCGCGAGGTCCGCCTCGATCTTCGGTACGGCGCTCCGGGCGTGGTCGACGCCGATGGCGCGGCTGCCGTGGGAGGCGCGCCAGGCGAAGTGCCCGGCGACCTGGATCGCGTAGGGATAGCCGCCGGCGTGATCGAGGAGCAGGTCGGCCGCCGCAGGGGTCGTCGGCCGTCCGGCCTGCTGCGCCGGACCCACCAGCGCCTGCCGCGCCTCACCCGGCGGCAGGGTGTCGAGATCGTGCCACTCGGCGCGCTCGAGGTAGGTCGGCAGCCGTCTGCGGCCACGACTCTCGCGGAGCGTGGGAAGCGCGGCGAGGGCGAGGACGAGCGGCCAGCCGTCCGGCACGTGCTCCTGCACGACCCCGAACAGCATCGAGAGCTCGCCAGGGTCGGCGTTCTGCACCTCGTCGACGGTGACCACCAGGCCCGCCCCGCGGTCGACAGCGATCCGCATCGTCTCGGTGAGCGCCGACCCGAGGTGGGCAGGCTCGGCGTCGCGACCCTGCGCGTCGAACTGGACCTCGCCGCCGACCCCGAACGCCCGGGCCTCCACCTTGCCGCCGGTCACGCGGATCCGACTCCTGCGGTGGGCGAGGTCCTCCCCCGCGAGCAACCGCCCAGCACTCCGCACGCCGGCCGTGATCTCGGCCAGGAACGGGCCGGTCACCTTGGCCTCGACGTGGACGGTCGGCCAGCTGTGCGTCTCGGCAGCCAGCTCCGAGATCTCGCCGAGGGTCACGGTCTTGCCCACGCCACGCGGCCCCAGCAGGATCAACGGTCGCGGCGTGCGGCCGTCGTAGGCCGCGACGGCGAGCGCCTCGGCTGCCCCGTCGAGGACGTCGGTGCGGCCGGCGAAGACCAGGGGCGGCTGGTTGAAGCCCGGGCGGTACGGGTTCTCGACTCGCTCCGCCACGTTGCCTCTCCCCGTCGGTCAGGACCGTGTGCACGGTCGAGCGTCTATAGCATCGCTCAACGCTTTATAGCACGTTATAGCGACCTTCAGCTGACATCGACCCAGCCCAGGGTCCGCTCCACGGCCTGCTTCCACCGCGCATACCCCTCGCGGCGCTGCGTGTCGTCCCAGGTCGGCTCCCAGCGGGTGTCCTCCCGCCAGTTCCGGCGCAGCTCGTCGGTGCCGGCCCAGAAGCCGACGGACAGCCCGGCCGCGTAGGCAGCCCCGAGCGCCGTCGTCTCCGGCACGACGGGGCGGCTGACCGGCACGCCGAGCACGTCGGCCTGGATCTGCATGCACAGCTCGTTGGCGGTCACCCCGCCGTCGACCTTCAGGACCTCCAGCTGCACGCCGGAGTCCTGGCACATCGCCTCGACGACGTCGCGCGACTGGTAGCAGATCGCCTCGAGGGTGGCCCGGGCCAGGTGGGCGTTGGTGTTGAAGCGCGAGAGACCGACGATCGCGCCGCGCGCGTCGGATCGCCAGTACGGCGCGAACAGTCCCGAGAAGGCCGGCACGAAGTAGACCCCGCCGTTGTCCTCGACCTGTCGGGCCAGCGACTCCGACTCCGCGGCGCCGCTGATGATGCCGAGCTGGTCGCGCAGCCACTGGACCGCCGAACCGGTCACCGCGATCGAGCCCTCCAACGCGTAGACGCAGGGCTCGTCGCCCAGCCGGTAGGCCGGTGTCGTGAGCAGGCCCGCCTTCGAGCGCACGATCTCGGTGCCGGTGTTGAGCAGCATGAAGTTGCCGGTGCCGTAGGTGTTCTAGGCCTCACCCGGCGCGAAGCACACCTGGCCGACGGTGGCCGCCTGCTGGTCGCCGAGGATCCCGGTCAGCGGCACCTCGCCGCCGAACGGCCCGTTGGTGCGGGTCAGCCCGAACGGGCCGGCCGCGGCCGACGCGGAGGACTCGCGGATCTCCGGCAGCATCGCCCGCGGGACACCGAAGAAGCCGAGCAGCTCGTCGTCCCAGTCGAGGGTCTCGAGGTCCATCAGCATGGTGCGGCTGGCGTTCGTGACGTCCGTGACGTGCACCCCGCCGTCGGAGCCGCCGGTCAGGTGCCACATCAGCCACGTGTCCGCCGTACCGAAGAGGGCGTCGCCGCGCTCCGCCGCCGCCCGCGCCCCGTCGACGTGGTCGAGGATCCACTGCAGCTTGCCACCCGCGAAGTACGTCGCCGGCGGCAGCCCCGCGCGATGACGGATCACCTCGCCGCGCCCGTCGCGGTCGAGGGCCGCCGCGATCGCGTCGGTCCGGGTGTCCTGCCACACGATCGCGTTGTGCAGGGGCCGGCCGGTGCGCCGGTCCCAGACGAAGGTCGTCTCGCGCTGGTTGGTGATGCCCACGGCCGCGAGGTCGCCGGGGCCGAGCCGGGCCTTGCCGAGCGCGGTCTGCACGACGGCCGACGTCCGCTCCCAGATCTCGACCGGGTTGTGCTCGACCCAGCCCGCGCGGGGCAGGACCTGCTCGTGCTCGAGCTGGTGCCGCACCACCTCGGCGCCGTCATGGTCGAACACCATGAACCGGGTGCTCGTCGTGCCCTGGTCGATGGCCCCCACGTATTCCGCCACGGGGCCACCCTTTCACGTCCCTCCGCCCGAGGGCACGCCTCGCCTGTCGAGGCTTCGCGACGTTCTCGGCGCAACGTCTTGACTTCAACTTCACTTGAAGTTTCACGATGGAGCCATGACCACGAAGACTGCACTCATCACCGGCGGTAGCGCCGGGCTCGGCCGCGCGCTCGTCGCGGCTCTCTCCGACCAGGGCTGGCACGTCGTGACCGACGCTCGCGACGCTGCGCGGCTCGACCTGCTCCGCGATCTTCCCGGAGCGGACCGGATCACGGCGATCCCCGGGGACGTCACCGACGCGGCTCACCGCGACGCGCTGCTGGCGACCGTCACCGACCGGGGTCGCCTCGACCTGCTCGTCCACAACGCCGGCGTCCTGGGCCCGGCGAGCGGCGACACCCGGTTCCGGCTGCTCGCGGACACGACTCCCGACGACCTCCAGCACGTCTGGCGTCACAACGTCGGCGCCCCGCTCGTCCTGACCTCGCTGATGCTGCCGGCGCTGGCCGGCTCGCACGGCGTCCTGATGTCGATCTCCTCCGACGCCGCCGTCGAGCACTACGCCGGGTGGGGCCTCTACAGCGCCTCGAAGGCGGGTCTCGACCACATCACCCTGACGTTCGCCGCCGAGAACGACGCGATCACGGCGTACGCCGTCGATCCCGGAGACATGCGCACCCAGATGCACCAGGACTGGTTCCCGGGCGAGGACATCTCGGACCGGCCGCTCCCGGAGACCGTGGCGCCGCGCCTGCTGGCGCTGCTGGCGAGCCGGCCGCCGTCGGGCCGCTACCGCGCCGCCGACTTCCCGGCCCTGCACAGCCCCAGCCTTGCCGGGCGGGCGGGAGCCTGAGATGCCGCTCCTCGACGAACGTCCAGCGACCAGCTTCGCGGCGCCCCGCAGCATGTTCGCCCCGGCACCGGCCGAACGGCGGGGCGTGGCCAGGGACCGCGTCCGGCTGCTCGTCGCCGACGCCGATCGCGGACTGACCCACACCCGGTTCACCCATCTCACCGAGCACCTGCGCGCGGGCGACGTCGTCGTCGTCAACGACTCCGCGACGGTCGCCGCCCAGGTGGACGGGCTGTCGGACCGGCACGGTCCGGTGGTCGTCCACCTCGCGACCCCGCTCCCCGATGACACCTGGGTCGTGGAGGTACGACGAGCGCCCGACGCCGATCGATCGGTGCTCGACGCGGAGGTCGGCGACGTGCTCGAGGTCGCTGCGGGAGTGGCGCGGCTGCGCCTGGTCTCGCCGTACCCCGAACCCGGCCTGGGGTCGTCCCCGACCGGCGTCGGCAACCGGCTGTGGCGGGCGGCGGTCGACGGCCACCTGGCCACGACCGCCCGTCGCTACGGACGCCCGATCTCCTACGGCTACCTCGCTGACCGCTACCCGCTCAGCGACTACCAGACCGTCTTCGGGCGCCGGCCGGGCAGCGCCGAGATGCCGTCGGCGGGGCGTCCGTTCACCACGGAGCTGGTGACCCGGTTGGTCGCCGACGGCGTGGTGGTCACCCCCGTCACGCTGCACACCGGGGTGTCGTCGCAGGAGACCGGCGAAGCGCCCCAGCCCGAGCGGTTCGAGGTCAGCGCCTCGACCGCTGCCGTGGTCAACGCGGCGCGGGCCGGAGGCGGCCGGGTGATCGCCGTCGGCACCACCGTCACCCGGGCGCTCGAGTCCGCGGTCGAGACCACAGGCGACGGGGGCCGGCTGGTCGAGGCCCGCGGCTGGACCTCGCGGGTGGTCACGCCCGCGGACCCCCCACGGATCGTCGACGGCCTGATCACCGGGTGGCACGACCCCGAGGCCTCCCACCTGCTGCTGGTCGAGGCCGTCGCCGGGTCGGAGCTGACCCAGCGGGCGTACGCCGCAGCCGTGGAGGCGCGCTACCTGTGGCACGAGTTCGGCGATTCGGCCCTGCTGCTGCCGGGCAGCACGCCCCGCGGCTGACCCCAGGGGTCCCTCGGGGGATATCCCGATGCGGGCGTCACCAGCGATCAGGCAAGGTGAACCTTATGACGAGCGACTCCCCCCGCCCGACCGCTGTCGGCGCCGCCGCCCGAGCCGTGGATCTCCGCAAGGTGTACGGCTCCGGCCAGTCGGAAGTCCACGCCCTTGCCGGTGTCACGGTCGACCTCGAGGCGGGCAAGTTCACCGCGATCATGGGCCCATCGGGCTCGGGCAAGTCCACGTTGATGCACTGCCTCGCGGCCCTCGACACCCCGACCTCGGGCACCATCGAGGTCGACGGCACCTCACTGTCCGGTCTCAGCGACAAGGCGCTCACGACCCTGCGCCGGGAGCGGGTCGGGTTCGTCTTCCAGGCGTTCAACCTCATCCCGACCCTGACCGCTCAGGAGAACATCCTGCTCCCCCTGAACCTCGCCGGCAGGAAGCCCGACCAGGCGTGGTTCGACACCGTGGTCGACGCCGTCGGCCTCCGGGACCGGCTGAGCCACCGCCCGAGCGAGATGTCCGGCGGCCAACAGCAGCGGGTCGCCTGCGCCCGCGCACTGGCCAGCAAGCCGTCGATCGTCTTCGCCGACGAGCCGACCGGCAACCTCGACAGCACCTCGGGCGCCGAGGTCCTCTCCTTCCTGCGGCGAAGTGTCGACGAGTTCGGCCAGACGGTGGTGATGGTGACCCACGACCCCGTCGCCGCGTCGTACTGCGACCGCGTGGTCTTCCTCGCCGACGGCCTGGTCGTCGACGAGATCACCGACCCGGAGCGCGAGCAGATCCTCGAGCACATGACCGCCCTCCAGACGCTGGCTGCTGCCCGCACCGGGGTCGCCTGAGATGTTCAAGCTGACCCTGCGCAACCTGCTTGCGCGCAAGGTCCGGCTCGTCATGAGCGGACTGTCGATCGTGCTCGGCGTCGGCTTCCTGTCGGGCGTGCTGGTGTTCAGCAACGGCCTGTCCTCCACGTTCGAAGGGATCATCTACGGCTCGACGCCCGACGGGGTGGTCCGGGCGCAGGACTTCGCCGAGTTCGACGCGGGCTACTCCGGCACGCCGGAGAACGTCGTGACCCCCGAGGTGATCGAGAAGCTCGAGGCGCTGCCCGAGGTCGACCGCGCGGACGGTGACATCGCCGGATTCGGGATGAACCTGCTCGCCTCGGACGGCACGCTGATCGGCGGCACCGGAGCCCCCACGCTCGCCTTCAACTACCACGACGGTCCCAACATGGAGGGCGGGTCGATCCTCGAGATCGACAGCGGTCGCTGGCCGGAGGCCACCGACGAGATCGTGCTCGACACCGGCGCCGCGGAGAACGGCGACTACGAGGTCGGCGACGAGGTGCAGCTGCTGGCGCCGTACGGCGAGATCGAGCAGACCGCCACCCTCGTCGGCACCGCGGAGTTCAACGGCGGGGGCACCGCGGGCGCGACCCTTCTCATCTTCTCGACCGAGGGCGCGCAGCGGATCTTCCTGGGCGGCAACGACGTCTACAACAGGGTCAGCCTGACCGCCGCCGAGGGGGTCTCGCAGGAGGAGCTCACCGACGCCGCGGCCGAGGTCATCCCCGACGACTTCGAGGCCGTGACCGGCGACAAGGTCGCCGACGAGTCGCAGAGCCAGATCGGTGAGTTCCTCGGCATCATCAACATCTTTCTGATCGTCTTCGCCGGCATCGCCGTCCTCGTCGGCGGCTTCATCATCCTCAACACGTTCACGATCCTGGTCGCCCAGCGCTCGCGGGAGCTGGCCCTCATGCGCGCGCTCGGCGCCGCCCGGGAGCAGGTGACCCGCTCCGTCCTGTTCGAGGCGCTGGTGCTGTCGTTCCTCGCCTCGACGCTCGGCATCGCGCTCGGCTGGTTGCTCGCGAGAGGCCTGGCCGCGCTGTTCCGTGCGATCGGGCTCGACATCGCCGGCAACGCCCTCGACCTGACCGCGACCGCCGTCATCGTCAGCTACGCCGTCGGCGTGATCGTCACGATGGTCGCTGCGTACGTCCCCTCGCGACGGGCCGGCCGGGTCGCGCCGATCGCGGCGATGCGAGCGGACGCACCCCACGCGCCCGCACCACTCGGCCGCCGCGCGACCATCGGTGCCGGGCTCCTCGTCGTCGGCGCCGTGCTCGCGGCATTCGGGGTGGTGGGCGCGCCCGGTCCCGACGCGCTCTGGGTCGGCATCGGCGCCGTCATCTGGATCCTTACCGTGGCCGTGATCAGCCCGATCATCGGCAGGCCGGTGCTCCTGGGCTGCCGCGCCCTGTTCGGCCGGCTGTTCGGGACGGCGGGCCGGCTCGCGGGCGAGAACGCCCTGCGCGACCCGCGCCGCACCGGTGCGACCGCGTCGGCCCTGATGATCGGGCTCGCGCTGGTGTCGACGATCGGCGTGCTCGCCGCCTCGATGAACAAGTCGATCGACGATCTCGTCGACGAGGAGTTCACCGCCGACTACCTCGTGCAGAGCGTGGCCTTCATGCCGTTCTCCACCTCGGTCGGCGACGCGCTCGAGGACGTCGACGGGGTGTCGGTCCTCACCCGGCAGCAGTGGGTCGGCGCCAAGTACGACGGCGAGACCGAGTCCGTCGCCGGCAACGACGACCGCTTCGACGACGTCTACGACCTCGACGTCGTCGAGGGCACGACCGACGTGCAGGGGGCCGAGGCGGTCGTCTTCGAGGACTTCGCCGACGAGCACGACCTGGGCCTGGGCGATCCCCTGGAGCTCTCCTTCCCCGGCGGCAAGAAGCTCGAGGTCGAGGTCGTCGGGATCGTGGAGTCGGCGGAGGTGACGGCACCGATCAACGTGCCGATCGACCAGCTCGCGAAGGCCGGGCTGACCCGCCAGGACTCGTCGATCAGCATCCTGCTGGCCGACGGCGCCGACCCCGAGGCGGTGAAGGACGACCTGGACGAGGCTGCGTCCGACGTACCGATCGTGGCTGTCTACGACAAGGAAGGCTTCAGCGACTCCATCCGCGACCAGGTCAACCAGCTGCTCTACATGATCTACGGGCTGCTCGCGCTGGCCATCGTCATCGCCGTCTTCGGCATCGTGAACACGCTCGGCCTGAGTGTCATCGAGCGCACCCGCGAGGTCGGCCTGCTGCGCGCCATCGGCATGAGCCGGCGCCGGCTGCGGCGGATGATCACCCTGGAGTCGGTCGCGATCGCGGTGCTGGGCGCCGTGCTCGGCCTGGGGCTCGGCGTCGTGATCGGCGTGACCCTGCGCGAGACGCTCAAGGACGACCTGAGCAGCCTTGCCCTACCGCTCGGCCAGCTGGTCGTGTTCCTCGTGATCGCGGTCGTGGTCGGCGTCCTCGCCGCCGTCATCCCCTCGATCCGGGCCTCCCGGATGAACGTGCTCGAGGCGATCGCCGAGGAGTAGCGCGTCGTACCTGACCTACTTGTCGAGATCTCGGCGAATTACGACATGCAGGTCAGGTACGACGAGGGTCAGGCGAGGGCGACGAGGTCGGCGTAGTCGACGTTCCAGAGGTCCTCGACGCCGTCGGGAAGGATCAGGACCCGGTCGGGCTCGAGCGCGAGGACGGCGCCCTCGTCGTGGGTCACCAGGACGATCGCGCCCTCGTAGGAGCGGATAGCGGCGAGGACCTCCTCACGGGAGGCCGGGTCGAGGTTGTTGGTCGGCTCGTCGAGCAGCAGCACGTTGGCGGCGGAGACGACCAGGCTCGCCAGGGCGAGCCGGGTCTTCTCACCACCGGACAGGACGGCGGCGGGCTTGTGCGCGTCCTCCCCGGAGAAGAGGAACGAGCCCAGCACCGAGCGGGCCTCGGTGTCGGTGAGCTGCGGTGCCGCCGCCTGCATGTTCTCGAGCACGGTGCGGCTGACGTCGAGGGTCTCGTGCTCCTGGGCGTAGTAGCCCAGCTTGAGGCCGTGGCCGGGCACGACCTCGCCCGTGTCGGCCTTGTCGATGCCCGCCAGGATCCGCAGCAGCGTGGTCTTGCCGGCCCCGTTGAGGCCCAGGATGACCACGCGTGAGCCCTTGTCGATGGCGAGGTCGACGTCGGTGAAGACCTCCAGCGAGCCGTAGGACTTCGACAGCTCGGCAGCGGTGAGCGGCGTCTTGCCGCACGGCGCCGGCTTCGGGAAGGCGATCCGGGCGACCTTGTCGGACTGACGCTCGGCCTCGACGCCGGCGAGCATCCGCTCGGCGCGCTTGAGCATCGACTGCGCGGCCTGGGCCTTGGTTGCCTTGGCGCGCATCTTGTTGGCCTGGTCGGTGAGCGTCTTCGCCTTGGCCTCGGCGTTCGCACGCTCGCGCTTGCGCCGCTTCTCGTCGGTCTCGCGCTGCTGGAGGTAGGCCTTCCAGCCCATGTTGTAGGTGTCGATGGCCGCCCGGTTGGCGTCGAGGTGAAGCACCCGGTTGACCGTCGTCTCCAGCAGGTCGGTGTCGTGGCTGATCACGACCAGTCCGCCGCTGAACGCCTTGAGGAAGTCCCGCAGCCACCCGATCGAGTCGGCGTCGAGGTGGTTGGTGGGCTCGTCGAGGAGCAACGTCTGCGCGTCCGAGAAGAGGATCCGCGCCAGCTCGACCCGACGCCGCTGACCACCGGAGAGCGTCTTGAGCTCCTGGCCGAGAAGCCGGTCGGTGATGCCGAGGCTGTGGGCGATGGTCGCCGCCTCCGACTCCGCCGCATAGCCGCCGCCGGCATGCAGCTCGGCGTCGGCGCGCTCGTAGCGCCGCATCGCCCGCTCCCGAACAGCGGAGTCGTCACTTCCCATCTCGTGCTCGGATGCCCGGAGACGCCGTACGACGTCGTCGAGGCCACGCGCGGACAGGATCCGGTCGCTGGCCAGCTGGTCGGGGTCGCCCGAGCGCGGGTCCTGCGGCAGGTAGCCGACCTCGCCACTCGCCGTGACCGAGCCACCGGCGGGCAGTGCCTCGCCGGCGAGGATCTTGGTGAGCGTCGTCTTGCCGGCGCCGTTGCGGCCGACGAGGCCGACCTTGTCGCCGGCGGCCACCCGGAAGGTGACGTCCTCCATCAGGAGCCGGGCACCGGCTCTGACCTCGAGCTGGTGAACGGTGATCATGACGTGGCTCAGTCTCCCACGGCGCGGACGCAGGGGCCCAAACGGGAGCATCCCCTAGGGTGCTGGCGTGGTGCGATTCAATCCGAAGGCTCGGCTCGACAGGTCTCGCGTCCGCGACGCCGGCAGAGGGAGTGGCGGCGGCCTCGGGGGCGGCTCCGGCATGCGCCTCCCCATCCCCGGCGGCATCGGCGGCAAGGGGGGCATCGGCGGCATCATCCTGGTGATCGCCCTCGTGATCCTCACCCAATGCACCGGCGTCGACCTGCTCGGCGGCGGGGGTTCGTCGTCGAACCGGACTTCGGGTGACATCAAGCGGCTCACCTACGACTCGTGCGAGACCGGCGCCGACGCCGAGGACAGCCACGACTGCGCGCGGGTCGCGATCGAGAACACCCTGACCAGTTTCTGGGACTCCCAGAGCCCGAAGGGCTGGCGACCGATCGAGGGGCTGTACACGTTCTCCGGTCAGGTCGACACCGGCTGCGGCCAGGCGACCTCCGCGGTCGGTCCGTTCTATTGTCCTGCCGACGAGTCCATCTACCTCGACACCACCTTCTTCGACGAGGTGCTCGAGAAGGAGCTCGGCGGCCCCGACGGTGAGTTCGTCGAGTTCTACGTCCTCGCCCACGAGTACGGGCACCACATCTCCAACGTGATCGGCGACATGCGCAAGGTGACGACCCAGGAGACCGGACCCGACAGCCCGGGCGTCCGGCTCGAGCTGCAGGCAGACTGCTTCGCCGGCATGTGGGCCAGGGCCGCCCCGACGATCGAGGACGAGAACGGCGAGGTCATCATCCTGGAGGTCACCGAGGAGGACCTCAAGCAGGGACTCGAGGCCGCAGCGGCGGTGGGCGACGACTACATCCAGGACAAGACCCAGGGTCAGGTCAACGAGGAAGCCTGGACCCACGGCTCGTCGGCGCAACGTCAGTACTGGTTCACCCAGGGTTACGAGGCGGACTCGATGGACGACTGCGCGACCTTCGACATCGACAGCGTCCGGGTGCCCCGCTGACTCAGCGCTCGTACCACCGGATCCGCGCCACCAGCGGCCGGTGGTCGGACTGGTAGCCGTCGAGGGTCCGGTGCTGCACGAACTGACCGGTGCCGGTGTCCTTCGCCGTCACCCGCAGGTCGTCGTTCGCGATGAAGACGTAGTCGATCCAACGTGAGCTGCGGCTCGGCTCGACGCCGTCGAGCCCCAGGACCTGGTACGACGACGTCGCGTGCTCGTGCTGGCTGTCCCAGACGCCGCCCTCGGGCCGGGCCGCGAAGTCGCCATGGAAGTCGAAGTTGTAGTCGCCGGTCCCGACGACCAGGTCCCCCGGCACCTCGTCCCAGACCTCGGCCAGCAGCCGCAGGTGCTCCTTCGCGTACTCCGCGTTCAGCGTGTCCTGGAAGCCGTCGCCCGACTCGATCGACTGGTTGAGGTGGGTGTCGACCACGGTGACGAGCCGACCGCTCTCGCGATGCCGCAGGGTGACGACGATCCAGCCCCGCGGCGGGAACGGCGAGTCGGTGCGCTCCTTGCCTCCGCCGCCGTGGGCCTCGGTCCACGATCCGTCGACGAGGGAGAAGAGGTCGCGGCGCCACGAGACGGCCAGCCAGAACGGGCCGTCCGGCTCCCAGAGCTGCCACGTGTCCCACCCGCGCCGCTCGATCCGCCGCTTCACGTCGGGGAAGTAGTCCGCCCGTGTCTCCTGCCAGCCGATGACGTCGACCCGGCGATCGCCGGTCAGCCGCAACGCGTCCGCCATCGCGTCCCTGCGCCCCAGGTGCCGGTAGACGTTGAACGACGCCACGCCGATCGTGTCGACCACGCGACCCGGCAACGCGGCCACCGGGCTCGGGACCGGCGCCGCCGCCGCCTCGCGCTCCCTCGTCGACAGCTGGGCCCGACCCGCGCACCCGAGGAGCGCAAGCCCGCACGCCAGGAGTACGACGGCGCGACGGATCATGGCGCCAACCTAGACGCGCGCTGGTCAGATCTGGAGCAGTGCCTCGATGTGCGGGAACTGGCGCTGCAGCGCGCGCAGGTGCGGGGCGACGGCAGGGTGTCGGTACTTCGAGGCCAGGGCGCCCTCGCCGGTCGCCGCCCGGGCCAACGCCCACTCGGCCCGGCTGAGCGCGGTGTAGACCGCGACGATCTGCGCGCCGAGCACGGCTTGGTCGCGGTCCGCCGCGGGATGACCGAGCAGGTAGGCGTCGAGCAGCGGCTCGAACCCTTCGCGGGACGAGAGGGAGAGGTAGCCGAGGTCGCCACCGACGGGGCCGGTGCCCACCGTCGCCCAGTCGATGGCGATCGCGTCGTCGTCGACCCGGCCGGGCAGGTTGGCACCCGTGGGGTCGCCGTGCTGCGGCACCTGCGGCAGGGCGTCGAGCAGGTCGAGCATCGTGCCGCGGCGGCGCCAGAGGTGGTCGGCGACGTCGGCGACGGTCGTCCGGTCGAGGGTCGGCCAGCCACCGCGCCGGGCGACCCGGTCGATCCGGTCGCGCATCAGGTGCCGGGCGAGGAACCTCGGCCGCGGGAGGTCGGCGGCAGCGAACCGTCCCATGCACCTGGCGAGGAACAGGCCGCTCGACGCGGCGTCCTCGACCCAGTCACGGACGATGGTGATGCCCTCCGGGTCCTCCTCCGCGGAGGCAGGAGCGCCGCGCAGCCCGGGGGTCCCGTCCACGAGGCCGGTGATGATGACGTCAGCCTCACGGCGCCAGTAGCCGCTGTGGCCGATGTCGCTGAGCGCAGCCGGATCGCCCATCTGGGGCGCCGCGAGCCGCTTCACGACGACGGGCCGGCCACCGAGCGCCGTACGCCAGAGTCCGACGGTGGACGTCCCGGAGCCGGCCGGGAGCTCCACCCAGTCGGGCTCGGGCTGCCACATGGTCGGCAAACTAGCCGATCCGGGGCCCCTGCCACGGGACCTCGGCCATCCGCCAGACTTGCCTCCATGCTGATCGGCGTCGACGACCCGCGACGTCCGGACGTCGTCGCCCTGCTCGAGGAGCACCTCGCCGACATGCGCGCGACGTCCCCGCCCGAGAGCGTGCATGCCCTGGACCCGACGGCCCTGGTCGGCCCGGACCTCACCTTCTGGACCCTGCGCGACGAGGGCGTCCTGCTCGGGTGCGCGGCACTCAAGCAGCTCGACCCTCGTCACGCCGAGATCAAGTCGATGCGGACAGCAGTTGCTGCCCGGCGCCGCGGCGTCGCCGCTCGGCTCCTCGACCACGTCCTCGACACGGCCCGGCAGCGCGGCTACGCACGGCTGAGCCTGGAGACGGGCACCCAGGACTTCTTCGCGCCGGCCCGTGCGCTCTACGTCTCTCGCGGGTTCACGGAGTGCGGGCCGTTCGCGTCGTACGTCATCGATCCGCACAGCGCCTTCTTCACGAGAAGCCTCACCTGAGGGTCAGATCCGCATTACCGTCACGCCCATGCGCTCTTCCCGCGTCGCCGCCGTTGCGACCCTTCTTGCCCTCACCACCGCCCTGGCCGCCTGTGGCGACGACGGTGACAGCAACGACTCCGACTCCGACGACAAGGTGACGGAGACCGTGTCGGTCACGCCGTCGGCGTCCGAGACCACCTCGGCACCGCCGACCACCGAGGTCACGACATCGGTCACCCCCATGGACCCGACGGGCGACGTCACCCAGGAGCAGGTCGAGGCCGCGCTGCTCACGCCCGAGGAGGTGGCGCCCGGCCTCGTGCTCGGCCAGTGGACCAACGAGGACTCTCCCCCGCCGTGCGACCAGTCGGCACTTCCCGTGGACGAGCAGATCCCGCCGTCGGTCGAGGCCGGGGTCGATATCTCCACGGCGGACGGCAACGCCTCCATGGAGGAGGAGATCGCGGTGTACGCGACCGAGGAGGAGGCCGGCCAGGCCTTCGCCGTCGGCTCTGCCGGCCTTGACTGCTCGACGGCCACCGCCGAGGACGGTTCGAGCGTCACCATCGGGCCGGCGACCGACGTGACCGCCGACGTCAACGGCGCCAGCGGGCTCGGCACCAGCACCGCGTGGGAGATCTCCGGCGAGGGATTCACCGCCGTGCTGGTCGCGACGCTCTCCAGCCGGATCGTGATGGCCAACACCTTCGTCGTCGCCGACGGCGCCGACACCTCGACGCTCCCGACCCCCCTCCAGATCGCCGCGGCCGCATTCGCGAAGGCACTGGCGAGCTAGGGCGACGGTCGGGCTAGCTCGCCGGGGCGTTCTCGACCTCGATCGGCACCGCCTGCGCCTCGTTGATCGCGGCGTCGAGCACCGCCCGCCGGGGATCCGGTACGGCGAGCCACGGGCCGACCACGGGCAGCCCGGCCAGGCGGGGGTCCGCCAGCACGGCGTCGACGCCGGCATGGTCGCCGCCGGTGACGAGCGGTCCCCGGAGGCCGGTGAGGATCCGCGCAGCGTGGTCGGCCGCGGCGCCGTACGCCTCCCTCGCCTGGTTGTCGCGGCGTCGCGCGAACCGCTGCTGGGACTGGCCGCCGGCCTTGGTCCGTCCCTGGACGTGCCGCTGCCCGACCTTCGACCCCACCGGCCGGTCGCCTGCCAGCCGGGCGACCGCGAATCCGCCCTTGCGCACGAGGAGCAGTCCCCATTCCTCCGGCGGTGCCGAGGCAGCGACGAACGCACCGACCTCGGCCGCGCCGTCGTACGAGCGGTCGAAGGGCAGCCGCGCCGAGCACCAGGATCCGTCGTCGGCATCTCCGCGCAGCGCCCCGTCGGCCACCGTCCACGCCGTGGGCCCATGCCGCTCCACGAAGTTGCCGGCCCATCGCGGCACGCGCGCACGAGGGACGAGGATCCGGCTCACGAGACCCGACGCTACCGACGAGAACGTGTTCTAGTCTCGTCGCATGCCCGAAATGCACGCGTGCCGGCTCGTCGATGTCGACTTCATCGACGCAGCGCGCTACCGCTACTCAAACAGCGTCGACCTCAAGATCACCCCGGACCAGCTCTTCGAGGTGCTCGAGGACGCCGACTCCTGGCCGCGGTGGGCGAAGGTGATCACGAAGGTCACCTGGACCACCCCGCCGCCGCGCGGCGCCGGGACCACCCGCGTGGTCGACATGCGCGGCGGCCTGATCGGCGACGAGGAGTTCCTGCTGTGGGAGCCGCCGACCCGGATGGCCTTCCGGTTCAACGCATCGTCGGAGCCGACGGTGCAGGCGTTCGCCGAGAGGTACGACGTCGCGGCGACTGCCGACGGCTGTCGGCTCACGTGGACCCTCGCGCTCGACGTCGCTGGCCCTTCCCGACGCCTGATGCCACTCGGGAAGCCGGTCATGAACCTGACCTTCCGCTCGTTCCTCAGGAACCTGCGCCGCTACACCGACGAGAGGTACGGCGTCCCAGCCAAGTCCTGAGCCGAGGGAACCGAATGCCCCCCTCGCGCGTGTGAAGGGTGTGCGCAGGGATCCGACGGACGAGGTGGCCGAGATCTACGCCGCGGCCTGCCCGCGGCTGATCGGCTACCTCACCGTGCTCGGCGGCAACCGCGCCGACGCGGAAGAGGTCGCGCAAGACGCCTTCGTGCGGCTGCTCGAGAACTGGCGCAAAGTCCGGACGTACGACGATCCGCAGGCCTGGCTGCGTCAGGTCGCCACGCGCGCGATGATCAGCCGCGGCCGGCGCCGCACGACCGCGCGGACCGGCAACCGGCGGCTCGCCGCCCTCCAGGGCGACGGCACCACGAGTGCAGCCGATCCCGGTCACGTCGACCTCGACCGGGCGTTGCAGCAGCTGTCGGTCGAGCACCGCGCGGTGCTCCTCCTGCACCACGTCCACGACCTCAGCGTCGAGGACGTCGCGCGCACGCTCGGCGTACCCGCCGGCACGGTCAAGTCCCGCCTCGCGCGCGCCCGGGCGGCGCTGTTGCCCCTGCTCACCACCTCCGACACGAACGGGAGCGCGTCATGACCGACGACCTCACCCGCCGGCTGTCCGACCTCGTCGAGGGCGCTGTGTCCGGCGAGACGCCGCCGTTCGGCGGGGTCGTCGATCGACGCCGCCACCGTCGTCGTGCCCGCGTCGCCGTCGGCGCGGCGGTCGTGGCCGTCGCCGCGCTCGCGATCGGCGTCCCGACGATCCTCTCCGGCCGGCCGGACGCCGGGCCGCCTCCTGCTCCCGCCACCCAGAGCCCGACGGATCCGCGCACGTCGGCCCGGCCGGACCCGACGTACGAGTGGGCGGACGATCCCTCCCCGATCGTGGTCCGCCTGGCCGATCGGGACGTTCAGCTCGCTCCGTGGACCTCCTGCTGGGCCGGTCCGCCCGACGACGAGGGCGGCAGCAGCGGGTCCTGCTCCGACGGCATGCCGGGCAAGCCCGGCGACCTCACCGACATCGGCGCCGCCGAGGGCGTCGACTTCTGGTTCGGCCGGCCTGGCTGGTCGTTCGACGCCACCTTCGTCCCGCTCGGCGACGACTGCCCCCGCCAGACGACCGTGCCGGCGACCGCGAACGGCGTGCAGTGGTTCCACGTCGATCCTGCCGACGCGGCCGGCCCCTACCGGGTCGACCTGTTCGGCCGTGGACCCGAGGGCGACGTCGTGACCAGCTTCGTGTGGTCGACCACCGCCGACGGACCGCTGGACCCGCCGCGCGCCACGATCGCGCTGGTGACCGACGAAGGCGACGACCTCCTGTCGTACGGGCTGGAGGTAGCGGTCGAGGACCTCGCCGAGCAGCCGCGGACAGCCAGCGTCGAGGTGACCGCCACCGCGGCCAACGGCAGGTCGATGACGCTGACCGCCCCACGCGCCAATCGGCGAGCGGACTGCTTCGCCCGCGGCAGCCTGTTCTTCCAGGACAACGAGCCGTCAGCCGTCGCCGACCTCGGGCCGGCGCCGTTCACCTACGAGGTGGTGCTGACGCTCGACGGCCAGGAGTACGTCGGCACGGCGGTCTGGCCGCGTGACGAGACCGGGCACGAGGCGCCGTACACCGTGCTCACGTTCGACCCGCCGCTGCCGGCCGCGGCAGTCGAGTAGGGACGTCGCTCAGACGTTGAACCCCAGGGCGCGCAGCTGCTCGCGGCCGTCGGGGGTGATCTTGTCGGGGCCCCACGGCGGCATCCAGACCCAGTTGATCGCGACGTCGTTGACGAGGCCCTCGAGCGCTGACTCGGTCTGGTCGGTGATCACGTCGGTGAGCGGGCAGGCCGCCGAGGTGAGGGTCATGTCGAGGACCAGGTTGGTGTCCTCGTCGAGGTGGACGTCGTAGACCAGGCCGAGGTCGACCACGTTGATGCCGAGCTCGGGGTCGACGACGTCCTTCATCGCCTCGGTGACGTCCTCGACGGTCGTGGTCGTGCCGACGCCGCCGGCCGACCCCTGCGCCTCCGGGACCTCGGGCAGGTCGTTGCCGTGGTCGATCTGGCTCTCAGTCATTGCTTCCTCCAGCTTGCACGGTTGCGTCTTTCCAGGCCATCCAGGACAACAGGGCGCACTTCACACGGGCCGGGAACCTGGCGACGCCGGCGAAGGCGATGCCGTCCTCGAGCACGTCCTCGTCGGGCTCGACCTCGCCCTTGCCCTGCATGAGGGCCAGGAACTCCTCGTGGATCGCGAGCGCCTCGTCGACGGGCTTGCCGACGACCAGGTCGTAGAGCACCGAGGCGGACGCCTGCGAGATGGAGCAGCCGAGCGCGTCGTACGACACGTCCCCGACGATGCCGTCGGCGACGTGGACGCGCAGCGTCACCTCGTCGCCACACGTCGGGTTGACGTGGTGGACCTCGGCCTCGAACTCGTCGCGGAGTCCCTTGCCGTGGGGGTTCTTGTAGTGGTCGAGGATGATCTCCTGGTACAGGACATCCAGGTTCTGCTGGTTCTCTGGCGCGGCAGTCATCATCAGTCCAACTTGAAGTACGAGCGGGTGTATTCCAGGCCGTCGACCAGAGCGTCGATCTCGGCCGGCGTCGTGTAGAGGTACGACGACATCCGGGTCGAGCTCTGCACGCCGAACCGCGCGTGCGCAGGCTTGGCGCAGTGGTGACCGGCCCGTACGGCGACGCCGCGCGCGTCCAGCACCTGCGCGATGTCGTGGGGGTGCACGCCGTCGACCTCGAACGCGATCGCGCCGCCGCGCAGGGCAGCGTCGGTCGGGCCGAGGACCGTCAGCCCGGGCACCGTGGCCAGACCCTCGAGCGCATAGGCGGTGATCGCCTGCTCGTGGGCGTGGACGGCGTCCATGCCGAGGTGGCCGAGGTACTCGACCGCGGCACCCAGCCCGATCGCCTCGACGATCGGCGGGGTGCCGGCCTCGAACTTGTGCGGGATCGGCGCGTAGGTCGAACCCTCCATCCGGACCGTCTCGATCATCTCGCCGCCACCGAGGAACGGCGGCAGCTGGTCGAGCACGGCCCGCCGTCCCCACAGCACGCCGATGCCGGTCGGGCCGACGACCTTGTGGCCGGTGAAGGCGATCAGGTCCGGCCGCTCGTCCTCCGGCATGGCCGCGAGGTCGATCGGGAGCTGCGGGGCTGCCTGCGACGCGTCGACGACCACCAGCGCACCGACCTGGTGCGCCCGGCGGGCGATCTCGCCGATCGGGTTGATCGTGCCGAGCATGTTGGACACCCAGGTGAGGGCGACCACCTTCGTGCGCTCGGTGATCAGGTCGTCGATGGTCGACAGGTCGAGCTGGCCGTCGTCGGTGATCCCGAACCAGCGCAGCGTCGCTCCGGTGCGCTGGGTCAGCAGCTGCCACGGCACGATGTTGGAGTGGTGCTCCATCTCGGTGATGACGACCTCGTCGCCGGGCCCCACCTGACGCTCCCCAGCCCAGGCGAGGGTGTGGGCTGCCAGGTTGAGCGCCTCCGAGGCGTTCTTGGTGAAGATGACCTCGTCCCGGTCAGGTGCGCCGATGAAGGCGGCCACCTTGTCGCGCGCGCTCTCGAACGCCACCGTGGACTCGGCACCGAGCTGGTGCATCGCCCGCGCGATGTTGGCGTTGTGCCGCTCGAGGTGGTCGACCATCGCGTCGATGACGACCTGCGGCTTCTGCGAGGTGTTCGCGCTGTCGAGGTAGACCAGCGGCACGCCCCCCGCGAGCACGCGCTCGAGGATCGGGAAGTCCTTGCGGACCACCTCGAGCTCGGGGAGAAGGCCGTCCATGTCAGACCGCCGCGCTCAGGTACTTCTCGTAGCCGTTGGCCTCCAGCTCGTCGGCGAGCTCGGGGCCGCCCTGGTCGGCCACCCGGCCGTCGACGAACACGTGGACGTGGTCCGGCTTGATGTAGCGCAGGATCCGCGTGTAGTGCGTGATCAGCAGGACACCCTTGCCGTCGCGCTCCCGGAACCGGTTGACACCGTCGGACACGACCTTGAGCGCGTCGATGTCGAGGCCGGAGTCGGTCTCGTCGAGGATCGCGACCTTCGGGTCCAGCAGGTCGAGCTGGGCGATCTCGTGGCGCTTCTTCTCGCCACCGGAGAAGCCCTCGTTGACCGAGCGCTGCGAGAACGACGCGTCGAGGTTCATCCGCTCCATGACGGCGTTGACGTCCTTGACCCAGGTGCGCAGCTTCGGGGCCTCGCCGTCGATCGCGGTCTTGGCGGTGCGCAGGAAGTTCGCGACCGAGACGCCGGGCACCTCGACGGGGTACTGCATCGCCAGGAAGAGGCCGGCGCGAGCGCGCTCGTCGACCGACATCTCCAGGACGTCCTCGCCGTCGAGCGTCACCGTGCCGCTGGTGATCTGATAGCGCGGGTGGCCCGCGATCGAGTACGCCAGCGTGGACTTGCCCGAGCCGTTGGGGCCCATGATCGCGTGCGTCTCGCCGTCGTTGATGGTCAGCGTGACGCCCTTGAGGATCTCCTTGGGGCCGTCCTCGGTCTGGACCTGGACCTTGAGGTCCTTGATCTCGAGGGTGCTCATGCGGGGGTTACTCCGTTCAGGGTGGTGGAGACGTCGACGTACACGTCGTCGCCCCGGACTTCGACAGGAAAGGTGGCGACGGGCTCCGTCGCCGGGAAGTGGGTGGGCTTGCCGGTGCGCAGCTCGAAGCACGAGCCGTGGAGCCAGCACTCGACGGTGCCGTTCTCCACCTCGCCCTCGGACAGGGAGACCGCGGCGTGCGAGCACTGGTCCTGGAGCGCGAAGAACTCGTCACCGTCACGGGCCACGGCGACGTCGTACTCCCCGACGGTGACGGCGAGCGCCTCGTCCTTCGGTACGTCGGCCAGCGCGCACGCGCGCTCGAAGCTCATTGCCCCTCCCCTTCGGCAGGGACCTTGAGGACGTTCTTGGCCAGCTCGGCCTCGACCGTGGTCGTGAGCTTCTCCTCCAGCTCCGGCACGTTGATCCGCCGGATGAGGTCGTTGAAGAAGCCGTGCACGACGAGCCGCTGCGCCTCCTTCTCGGAGATGCCCCGCGAGCGCAGGTAGAACAGGTGCTCGTCGTCGAACCGTGCGGTCGCGGACGCGTGGCCGGCGCCGGCGATCTCGCCGGTCTCGATCTCCAGGTTCGGGACCGAGTCCGCGCGGCAACCGTCGGTGAGCACGAGGTTGCGGTTCTCCTCGTAGGTGTCGATGCCCTCGGCGACCTTGCGGATCAGGACGTTGCCGATCCACACGGTGTGCGCCTTCTCGCCCTGCAGCGCACCCTTGTAGACCACGTTGCTCTTGGTCTTGGGCGCGTTGTGGTCGACGAACAGCCGGTGCTCGATGTGCTGGCCGGCGTCGGCGAAGTAGAGGCCGAGCATCTCGACCGAGCCGCCCGGTCCGGCGTACTCGGCGCTCGTGTCGCTGCGCACCACGTTGCCGCCGAAGGTGATCGCGACGTGCTTGAGCGTCGCGTCGCGGCCGACCCGGGCGTGCTGGCTGACCAGGTGGACGGCGTCGTCGGCCCAGTCCTGGACCGTGACGAAGGTCAGCTCCGCCCCGTCCTCGACGACGACCTCGATGTTCTCCGCCCACGTGGCCGAGCCCGAGTAGAGGACGACCACGGTGGCACGGCTGAACCGGCCGGCCCGCACGAGCAGGTGGGCGGCCGTCGCGTCATCGGTCCCGGTGCCGGCGACGCGGATCGTCGAGGCTCCCTCGATGACGGCGTCCTCGGGGATCTCCACCTCGAAGACCGAGGTCGATGCCTCCCAGGCGCGGGCCGAGATCCGGTCGAGCGGCACCAGTCCGGACAGGCCGCGCCGCGAGTCGGCGGCCGGGACGGAGGTGGCGGTCACGCCGGGCGTCAGGTCGACCTCGACCTTGAAGGAGCTGCCGTCGAGCGGCGCGTCCTCGTGGAGACCCCGCAGCCGCTTGAGCGGGGTGAACCTCCAGATCTCCTCGCGACCGGTCGGCACCGGGTGCTCGTCGACGACGTAGGACCCCTCCGGGTGCAGGTGGGACTCGACCCTCGCCATCTCGAGGGCCTCTGCAACTGCCGACATCAGCCGACGGCTCCTTCCATCTGCAGCTCGATGAGCCGGTTGAGTTCAAGGGCGTACTCCATCGGCAGCTCCTTGGCGATCGGCTCGACGAAGCCGCGCACGATCATCGCCATCGCCTCGTCCTCGGCCATGCCGCGGGACATCAGGTAGAAGAGCTGGTCGTCGGAGACCTTCGAGACCGAGGCCTCGTGGCCCATGGACACGTCGTCCTCGCGGATGTCGACGTACGGGTAGGTGTCGGATCGGCTGATCTGGTCGACCAGGAGCGCGTCGCACAGCACGTTGGACTTCGAGCCGTGCGCGCCCTCGTTGATCTGGATCAGCCCGCGGTACGACGTGCGCCCGCCCCCGCGCGCCACCGACTTGCTCAGGATCGAGCTCGACGTGTTCGGCGCGGCGTGGACCATCTTGGCGCCGGCGTCCTGGTGCTGGCCCTCGCCCGCGAACGCGATCGACAGCGTCTCGCCCTTGGCGTGCTCGCCCATGAGGTAGATGGCGGGGTACTTCATCGTCACCTTGGAGCCGATGTTGCCGTCGACCCACTCCATGGTCGCGCCGGCCTCGCAGACCGCGCGCTTGGTCACCAGGTTGTAGACGTTGTTCGACCAGTTCTGGATCGTCGTGTAGCGGCAGCGGCCGCCCTTCTTCACGATGATCTCCACGACCGCGGAGTGCAGCGAGTCCGACGAGTAGATCGGCGCGGTGCAGCCCTCGACGTAGTGAACGTAGGCGTCCTCGTCGACGATGATCAGGGTCCGCTCGAACTGGCCCATGTTCTCGGTGTTGATCCGGAAGTAGGCCTGCAGCGGGATGTCGACGTGGACACCCTTCGGCACGTAGATGAACGAGCCGCCCGACCAGACCGAGGTGTTCAACGCGGCGAACTTGTTGTCGCCGACGGGGATCACGGTGCCGAAGTACTCCTGGAACAGCTCGGGCTGCTCGCGGAGCGCGGTGTCGGTGTCGAGGAACAGCACGCCCTGGGCCTCGAGGTCCTCGCGGATCGAGTGGTAGACGACCTCGGACTCGTACTGGGCTGCGACGCCGGAGACGAGGCGCTGCTTCTCCGCCTCGGGGATGCCGAGCTTGTCGTAGGTGTTCTTGATGTCCTCGGGGAGGTCTTCCCACGTGGCCGCCTGCTTCTCCGACGACCGCACGAAGTACTTGATGTTGTCGAAGTCGATCGCGCTCAGGTCCGACCCCCACGTGGGCATCGGCTTGCGGTGGAAGAGCTTGAGGCCCTTCAGGCGCAGGTCGAGCATCCACTGCGGCTCGCTCTTCTTCGCGGAGATGTCGCGCACCACCTCCTCGTTGAGGCCCCGCTTGGCGGTGGCACCGGCGACGTCGCTGTCGGCCCAGCCGAACTCGTAGCGACCGATGCCCTTCAGCTCCGGGTTGAGGTCTTCGATCGAGGTCATGAGGTGACCTTCTCCTTCTTCTCGGGGATGCACGTGGTGCAGACACCGTCGCCGTGGGCGATGGTGGCGAGACGTTGGACGTGGGTGCCGAGGACCCGGCCGATGGCCTCGGTCTCGGCCTCGCACAGCTGCGGGAACTCGTGAGCGACGTGGGAGACCGGGCAGTGCTGCTGGCACAGCTGCTCCCCCACGGTGTGCCCACCGGCGAGCGGCAGCTGCCGCACGGATGCGGCGTAGCCCTCGTCGGAGAACACCAGGGCCAGCACCTCGGCCGGCGAGGCCTCGGGGTGCTCGGCCGCGACCTGCGGGAACCGCTCCTCGATGAACGACGCCCGCCGCTCCGCGAACGCCTTGACGGCGTCGGGACCGGCCGTCTCGGCGAGGAAGCGGAGCGCCTCGGTCGCCAGGTCGTCGTACTGCGCCTCGAAGCCGTCGCGCCCATGCTCGGTCAGGGCGAACACCTTGGCCGGGCGGCCGCGCCCGCGGTGACCGGCGGGACGGGGGTCGCGCGCCTCGACCGCGCCCTCCTCGAGGAGGTGGTCGAGATGGCGTCGTACGGCGGCCGGGGTCAGGACCAGGCGCTCGGCCAGCGCCGCTGCCGTGGAGGGTCCGTTGACCAGGATCGACCGGGCCACGCGCTGGCGCGTCGGCTGGTCGATAGCAGGGTCCACACTTTCCACAACATCAGTGTGACGTTAATGCTTCCTCGCCTTCAAGCAAGGTCACCCTAAGTGCGTTCAGCGCGGCCGGGTGTGACGCAGCCAGGCGATCCCGGCGAAGGGCAGCACCAGCGGCAGGAAGCCGTAGCCCTGCCCGAAGTGCGACCACACCGTCTTGTCGGGGAAGAGGTCGGTCGCGGCGTAGCTGAGGGCGCCGACGGACAGCACCCCGACCAGCTCCACGGCGACCGCCACACCGGCCGCGCGCCAGCCCGCCCGGCCGCCCAGGAGCAGCGAGGTCGTCGCGACGAGGTAGACGACCGCCGCGAAGAGCGACAGCGAGTACGCCAGCGGGGCCTTGTCGGCGTCGGTGCTGAGCTGCACGAGCGACCGGCCGGTGGCGGCGACCGCGAAGACGCCGTAGGCGAAGACCAGGGCGCGGCCCCAGCCGATCGTGAGGGGGTTGGCGGTCTCGGTGCCGACCGGGGTCATGCGGTGCCCGCCCAGATCGCGTCCAGGCGCACCTCGAGCGCGGCGACCGTCAGCACCGCCAGCAGCACCACGGCCGTGCCGGCGCGGGAGCGCTCCGCCAGCGACCAGAAGGCGCCGATCGGGAGCGCCAGGGCGACGCCGACGAGGTAGCTCACGAAGAGGGTGCCGTCGACGTCGCGCTGGGTGTTGCCCAGCGCCACGCAGCCGCCCACCAGCTGCGCGAGCAGCACCAGCTCGGTCAGACCGAGCAGCACGAACGTGCTGTCCGCCGCGGCCCGGTCCTGGACCAGGTGGACGACCAGGAGGACGACCGTGATCCCGCAGAGCACGAGGACCGCGCCGAGGACCCAGGGACTCACCTGGCTCACCCTAGTGGGGCCCTTCTCTGATCCGAGATCCGGCTGACACCGTCCGGAAAGCGCACTACGCTCCGCCCCAATGACTCACGCCGACCCTGCTCCCCCCGGCGCGAGCGCCTCAGCGTCGTTCGCTGACGAGCTGCGCTCGCTCTACGAGGTGCGCCAGCGGGCGGAGGCGGAGATCGCGGACGCGTTGGCGACCCGACGGCAGGCGCTCAGCGAGGCGGACGAGATCGTGGCCCGCGCGCAGGAGGCGGCGGACGCCGTCCGGGCCGAGGCCACGACGCGTACGTCGCACGCGTCGGCCGAGGCACGGGGGCGCGCGGAGCAGATCATCGCCGAGGCCCAGGCCGCCGCGCGCGCCATCGTCGCGGAGGCCGAGACGGACGCCGACGGGATCCGTCGCGATGCGGCGGTCGCATCGACCCGGGCCGGAGAGCTCGAGGCATCGGCGACCGAGCTGATCGAGACCGCGCGCAGGATGGCCGAGTTCGAGCGGGAGGCCTCTGCTCGCGAGACCGCGGACCTCCGGGTCGCTGCACTCGCCGACGTCAGTGCCGACAGCCACCGCGCGCTCGACCAGCTCGACCAGGTCGCCGCGGGCCTCAACGATGCGGTCGTCGCAGCGGCCGCCCGGCTCTCCGACATCCTCGCCGTCCTCTCAGGTGCGCGTGAGTCGATCCCGAGGCTGGATCGCGAAGAAACACCAGAGGACTGAGCGCCACGAGTAACCTTGGCTCCGTGACCACACCCTCGGGAAACTCGGGCGGCGGAACCGCTGACCTGGTCGCTGAGCTGCGCGCTCAGGCCCAGGCGGCCGTCGGGCGTGCCGCCGAGACCAAGGAGCAGGTCGGTCGCGAGGTCGTTGAGGTCCGCCGTCAGGCAGACGCCGTCGCGGCCGCCGTCGAGGCCGGTGCCCGGCAGTCAGCGGAGACGATGGCCGCCGACGCCCAACGGTCCGACGATGTGGTCGTCTCCCAGGCCCGGGCGGCCGCGGCAGCCGCGATCGCCGAGGCCGAGGCGCAGGCAGCGAGCATCCGGGTCACCGCCGCCGCCGTCGCCGACGAGTCCAGCGCGGCGCTGGCGCGAGCCGAGGTCCGGCACGAGTCGGCGGCCGTCCAGGCCGACGCCCTCCGGCTGACGGCGCGTCGCGAGGCATCGCTCCACCGACGCCAGCAGCTGGAGGAGACCCACCACCTCGCCCACGAGCAGCTCGACGGCGTCTCCGACACGATCTCCCGGCTCGGCGTCACGCTCGAGGACCTCGCGAAGGCCCTCGCCGACCTGCCGCCGACGACCGCGCGGCTCCGCGCCGAGATCACGGCGCTCGAGCCGGCCGACGCGGCACAGGGCTCGGCCACCGACCCGGCCCCGGCCACGGACAAGGCCGCCGGGCCCGCGGGCGAGAACCTCTTCGATCCCCCGGGCTCGATGTCGGAGCGGCTGCGCCGCGTCCGCAACCGCTGACGCGACCTCCGATAGCACCCCCGGTCGCGCCCTGGGTCGCGCCCTGGGTCGCGCCATGTCCGCTTCCTCGGGATCCGTCGTACGCCGTTGGTCTCGCATCTGATAACTCGCGGTTCTTCGGCGCCGCCCTTCGTGTACGAGAATGTCGAGGTTAGGCACCGCCACACCCGCGGTGCCTGCTCCTGCGAAGGCTCCAACCAACGCTCCACACGAATGCTCCACACGAATGCTCCATGGGGGATCACCGATGACCGAAGCGAAGCAGACCGGCTCTGCCGTCCACAACCCGACCGCGCGCGAGATGCGCGAGGTCTTCGACCTCAAGAGCCGGGCCGAGCACGAGCTGGCCGAGGCCGCGTCGATCCGACGCGCGGCACTGACCGAAGCCGACGCGATCGTGATGCAGGCCCAGAAGATCGCCGACGGTGTGGCTTCCGACGCCGAGAGCCGCAAGTCGCTCGCCGCCGCCGAGGCGAAGGGGCGCGCTGAGCAGATCCTCGCGGACGCCCGCGCCCGCGCCGACGAGATCAAGGCGTCGACCGAGCAGGAGACGCAGGAGGCCCTCGCCGCTGCCGCCGCCGCCCGGGCCGAGGCCGCTGAGTCGAAGGCCGCCGCCGACAAGCTGCTCGAGGAGACCCGTCGGGCCGCCGAGGCCGACCGAGCCACGGCCGAGCGCGAGACCCGGGCCATCATCGACTCGGCGACCGCCGACGTGGCGGTCCACGCCGACAGCGCGCTCCGTGACCTCGTTGCCATCGCGTCCTCCCTGCGCGACTCCATGGCTGCCGCATCGATCAGGCTCGGCGACGTCCTCGAGCAGCTCGGCGAGGTGACCGAGAAGTTCGAGGCCGCCCGCCAGAGCGCGCCCTCGGGGTCCTCCCGCTTCCGGCGGTGAGTCCCTCGGTGAGCTCGACCGCGGACGCTGTGCTCGACGTCGCCGTCTACTCCGACACGACGGCCGAGGAGTCGGTCGACGGCGTCGAGGGCTTCAACTTCCGCGCCCTGAGTGCCGGGATCACGTCGGAGGACCGCCGACGGATCCGCGAGGAGCTGCTCCACCGGGTGCACCCGACGTGGGGCCACGACCACGACGAGCTCGCGCATCCGCCGACCTGCGTCCACCTCCGGCACAGCGACCGCCACTACCTCGCCCGCGGGCACTCGACCGGCCCCACCCTCAGCGGCCGGTCGGGCAACCTGGTCACCCAGGTGCTGGTGACCGACGGCGTCGCGGGCTTCGGTGGCTTCCGGCCCGCACAGCTGTACGCCGCGCCCGGGTGGACGTTGGCCGAGACCCCCAGCGGCGAGCTCGAGCGCTGGCCGGCCCCGGAGTCTGTCCGGGAGGACTTCGGAGCCGGGGCGCTGCAGGCGTGGCTGGCCGACGACCCGTGGGCCGTCCGGGTCCTCCCCCAGTACCTGACGATGCTCGAGGCCGCGAGCAGCGAGGTCCCGCGCAAGCTGGTGCTGATCCACCGCGACCTCGACGTCGTGATGCGCTGGATCGCAGCAGGTTCGCTGCTGCTGGACGAGGAGAGCGCGGCGCGGCTCACCTTCCGCGCGCTCGTGGACGACCCGTCGCGGACGGATGCGGCCGTCGTCGGCGTCAGTCCCGAGTTCGAGCTCGAGCCGATCGTCAACGCGCACGTGATCGACCTGGAGCGCCGTACGACGAGCGACGTCGAGCCCAGCGAGAGCAGCCGGGTCCGGGTCGCTTCCCTGCTCACGGCGGCGGCCTCGGCAGGTCGGCCGGCCTTCGACCTCGCAGCCCGCTGGGAGCCGTACGTCGGCGCCGGGCTCGCCGCCCGGGCCGCCTCGGCGCTGCACGGCGCCATCCCCACCGCCGAGGCGTGGACGTTGGCCGTCGAGCTCGTCGAGGCGCTCGAGGGAGCGACCGCGACGGACCCGCTGGTGCACCCGGACCCCACCATCACCGCGGCGTTCGCCGCATGGTCGCCCAGCAGCGCCGACGAGATCAGGACCGCACGCGAGACCCGCGACCGGATGGCGGGTGTCGGGGCGAGCGAGATCGCGTCCGTGCTCGACCGCGTCGCCCGCTCCGGGCTGAAGCGGTTGGTCGCGGCGCTCGTCGCCGACCTGACCGCGCACGACCGTGCTGCGGAGCTGTCGATCGTCAACGGCACCTGGGACTGGCTCGCCGACGAGGCCGACGCGGCCGCCGCCCACCCCTGGCTGGAGACCGCGGTCATCGGACAGCTGCCGCGCGAGCAGCGCACCGATGCACTCGCCGGCGTCCGTCTCCGGATCGCGACGTGGCCGATCGCCATCGGCCGGCCGATCCTGCCGCGCGACAACCTGCTGGTCGCGGCGTGGCTGCGCCACCAGGGCATCGACAGGCGACTGGCCGCCGTCGTACGCAATGGGCTCACCGGCCTGCGCAACGGACAGGGGGCAGCCGATCCGTCGTACGACGAGCTCCTCGACGCCGTGCTGCACGCGCCGTACCGCGGCACGGACTTCCCGGACGAGGAGCTGGCCGAGCTCACGATCGGCTACGCCCCCGTCCACGAGCGCATCGAGGCCGCCCGGGCGCACGTCCAGGACCGCGCCAACGCCACTCTCACGCCGCTCTTGGCCGACCTGGCCGACTGGGGCCCGGCCGTGGCGCCGCACCTGGGCGACTGCCTGCTCGACGCGGTCGACGCCCGCGCGGTCGACTACGTCGCGACCGAGGCCGGCGACTGGGCCGGCGAGGGGGTGCGCAGCGCGCTCCGGAGCCGGTTCGCCGCCTGCGGCAAGTCGAGCCGTGCTCGGGCCGCCGTCGTCCTCCTCGCGGTGAGGATCGCCGACGGCAGGCAACCCGCGATGGCCAGTGGCGCTCTCGCGTTCCTGACCGATGACCTGAAGCCGACCACGCTCACCCGGATCCGCGGTGAGTGGGAGCGTCCGGAGCGCGATCGTCTGGACTCCCTGCTCCGTGCCGCCCGCCCTGACCGGCGACGCGGCCTCGGTGGGCGGTTCGGCAAAGCAAAGGGAGCATGACGTGCTGTTCGCAACAATCGCGACCTGGTGGGCGGCGTCGGCGATCATCGCCTTCGCTGCCGGCGCTGTGGTGGGCGTCGCCCTTCCGGTGCTGAGCTACTCGGGCCGGATCGCGGCCCCTGCCGTCACCACCCCCGACGCGGTCGCGGAGGGCCGTGTCCTCCGGGGGTTCGCGGGCTCCGGCAACCGCTTCGGCTGGGACCGGGCGTGGCCGCTCTACCTACCCCATCAGGGCCTGCGCGACGCCGCGGCCGTCCGCGCCGGCGCGCTCTCGGTCGGCACCCGGGCGGTGTCGGTCGCCCGATCGCTGTGGTGGCGTCCCGGCGAGGGAGGCGCCCGCACCGCCGCGTCGATCGCCACCCTGGTGCTGTGGGTCGTCCTCGTCCTCCCCGTGCTGGTGGGGGCGCTCGCCGGCCTGCTCGTCTCGGTCGGGGCGTGGCACCTGGTGATCGCGGTGGCCGGTGGGACGATCTCGGTCGTCCAGTCCGTCGCGATCGGCATCCGGCGCACGATCGAGACCACGCTCCGCACCCAACGCCGCACCACCTCGCGCTGCCCGCGCTGCTACGCCGTCAGCTCCACCCCCAGCTACCTCTGCACCAACACCGGCTGCCTGGTGATCCACCGCGACCTGTCGCCGGGGCCGCTCGGGATCTTCCGGCGCCGCTGCGCGTGCCGGACGACCATCCCGGCCACCGTCCGCAAGGGGGGCCAGCACCTGGTCGCCGTCTGCCCGGCCTGCCGCCGCGAGCTGCCCAAGGGCAGCGGCACGCGTCAGGTGATGTTCCTCCCGGTGATCGGCGCCGTCGCCTCCGGGAAGACCCAGTTCCTCTCCGCCGCCGTGATGAGCATGTCCGACCGCGTCAACGCCCACGGCGGTGGGTTCACCGCCATCTCCCCGGTGTCGCGGGCGTTCATCAAGGCCGCCGAGGCTGCGATCACGACCGGACGACGGGTGGCCAAGACCCCCTGGGACGACCGCCCCGAGGGGCTGCCGTTCCGGCTGACCCAGGGCACCGTCGACAAGGAGCTCCAGCTGATGGACGCGGCGGGCGAGGCCTTCGCCGACGAGGACCGGTCGCGCGCGCTGGTCTACTTCGACACCGCCGACGTGATCTTGGTGATGCTCGACCCGCTCGCGCTGCCCAAGGTGTCGCCGCTGTACGACGCCTCCGACCTCGCCGGTTCCGTCTCGGTCGCCGACGGCGACCCCACCCGGTCCTACGCGAGCGTCGTGGAACGGCTGAAGGCCGAGCAGGTCGACCTCTCCGGCAAGCACCTCGGGGTCGTGGTGACCAAGGCCGACATCGTGCACGAGCTGATGGGCGAAGACGTGCTCGACGCCGGCGACGGCGGTGCGGTGCGGCGCTGGCTCTCCAGCAGGGGGCTCGACTCGTTCGTCTCGACGATCGAGGGCGACTTCGGCAGCGTCGGCTACTTCGCCGTCGACTCCTACACCCAGCGCGACCAGGACGACCCGCTCCATCCCTTCAACGTCCTCGACTGGGCGTTCCACGCCGCCGGGTTCTGGATCGAGGCCATGGCCCGCCCGGAGAGCGACAACGAGCTGGAAGGCATGCTGAAGTGAGCACCGCGCGAGACAACGTGCCCCCGCACTACCACGCCCTGCGACTCCTCTGGACCGCGCTGCAGGTGGTCCTCCTGCTGGTGGTCGTCGGGTTGCTCGCCCAGGCCTTCCCGCCGGGCGACCTGATCGGCGACGTCGCCGACCGGGCGCGGGACCTGCAGGCTCAGCTGCTCTGACAAGACCCGCTCCGGGGCCGTCCACGGCATCGGGGGCGGTCCGGACGCCCCCTCTGCCCTCCGTAGACTGACGCCCGTGCCGGCCGCCGTTGAGATCACCGATCTCCGCATGACCTACGGCGGGACACCGGCCGTCGACGGCCTCTCGCTCGAGGTCGCGGCCACGACCATCACCGCCGTGCTGGGGCCCAACGGCGCCGGCAAGACGACGACGCTGGAGACCTGCGAGGGCTATCGCCGACCGCACGAGGGCAGGGTCCGCGTCCTCGGGCTCGACCCCGTCGCCGACCACCGCGCGCTGATGCCGCGGATCGGGGTGATGCTGCAGGCCGGGGGCGCCTGGAGCGGTGTCCGTGCCGACGAGATGCTCCGCCATGTCGCCCGGCTGCACGCCCACCCGCTCGACACCGGGCTGCTGATCGAGCGGCTGGCGCTCCACGAGTGCGGGCGGACGCCGTACCACCGTCTCTCCGGTGGCCAGCAACAGCGCCTCGGCCTCGCCCTCGCCCTCGTCGGCCGCCCGGAGCTGGTCTTCGTCGACGAGCCCACCGCGGGTCTCGACCCGCAGGTGCGGCGCACGGTGTGGGAGCTGCTCGAGGAGCTGCGGTCCGACGGCGTGACCGTCGTGCTGACGACCCACTACCTGGAGGAGGCCGAGCGGCTCGCCGACCAGGTGCACATCCTCGACAAGGGCCGGCTGGTCGCCAGCGGCTCTCCGCTGGAGCTGACCCGCGGCGGCACCGTGGCCACCATCCGGCTGGTCGTCACCCAGCCGTTCCCGCCCGGCGCGCCCGAGTCCCTGGCCGCCGCCCTCGGTCCGACCACCGAGCTCGTCGTCCTCGACCAGCACAGCCTCCAGGTCTCCGGACCGGCCGACGGCTCGACCCTGGCCGTGGTCTCGCGCTGGTGCGAGGAGCACGAGGTGCTCCCCGAGTCCCTGACCCTCGGCCAGCGCAACCTCGAGGACGTGTTCCTCGAGCTGACCGGACGGGAGACCACGCCGTGAACGGCACGTTCGCCCCCGCGCCAGGCGCGGCTCCCCCGGTCCGGCAGGTCCTCGCCCAGGCCGGCATGGAGACCCGCCTCCTGCTCCGCAACGGCGAGCAGCTGCTGCTCGCCGTGGTGATCCCGCTCCTGGTCCTCGTCGGCGCGGTCCGTGGCGCCTCGGCGCTCGACATGGCGTCCCAGCACACCTCGATCGACGTCCTGACGCCGGGCGTGCTCGCGCTGGCCGTCATGTCCACGGCATTCACCTCACTGGCGATCGCGACCGGCTTCGAGCGTCGGTACGGCGTCCTCAAGCGGCTCGGCACCGCTCCCCTGTCCCGCGGCGCGCTGCTCGGGGGCAAGATCGGTGCGCTGCTGATCGTCGAGGTCCTCCAGTTCGCGGTCATCGGGACCGCCGGCCTCCTGCTCGGCTGGTCCCCGGACTTCTCCGTGGTCGGCCTGCTCCTCGCCGTCCTCCTCGGCACGGCGGCCTTCGCCGGCCTCGGCATGCTCCTCGCCGGCACCCTGCGCGCCGAGGCGACGCTGGCGGCCGCGAACCTGGTCTACCTCTTGCTGCTGGCGGGTGGCGCCGTCGTGCTCCCGGCCGAGGCGTACGGCGGGCTCGGCGACGTCGTGTCGTGGCTCCCGTCGGGTGCCCTCGGTGAGGCGATGCGCGCCGCGAGCGAAGGCTCCGTCGCCGTCCGTGATCTCGTCGTGCTCGCGGCCTGGGCGGTCGCCGGCAGCGCGGCGGCGGCGCGGTGGTTCCGGTGGGAGTGACCACGGTGCCGACGACCCGCACGACCGCGCCGCCGCGGGCGCTGGTCCGGCTCGCGTGGGCCAACCTGGTCGCCAACATCGGGATCGTCGTGACCGGCGGGGCCGTGCGGCTCACCGGCTCGGGGCTGGGCTGTCCGACCTGGCCCCGCTGCACCGAGGAGTCGTACGTCGTCCACGGCGAGCTCGGGATCCACGGGGCGATCGAGTTCGGCAACCGGGCGCTGACGTTCGTGCTCGCCGCGATCGCGATCGCCTGCTGGGTGGCGGCGCTCCTCCCGGTCCTGCGCGACCGGGCGGGTGCCGACAAGCGACCGCTGGTCATCGCGACCGTCATCGCGCTCGGCGTCCCGTCGCAGGCGTTGATCGGCGGGGTGACGGTGCTCACGGACCTCAACCCCTGGGTCGTCGCGCTGCACCTGCTCGTCTCGTTCGCGATCATCGGCACCTGCGTGCTGCTGCTCGACGTCCTCCTCGGACGCCCCCGGGCGTGGGCCGTCCCCCGCTCGCGTCAGGCGGCGCTGGCGACGTTCGTGGTCGGCTGGGTGGTGGTCTACCTCGGCACCGTCGTGACCGGGTCCGGGCCGCACAGCGGTGACCCCGAGTCGCGTCGTACGGGTCTCGATCCCGGCACCATGTCCCACGTGCACGCGTGGGCGGTCTACCTCCTCCTCGCGCTGACGATCCTCACCGTGGTGCTCGCCGGGCGCGCCGGGAACCTACCGTTGCGGACAGCCGCGCTGGCGCTGCTGGCCATCGAGGCGGTGCAGGGGGTGCTCGGCTTCACGCAGTACTTCCTCGACCTGCCGATCGCGCTCGTGCTGCTGCACATGCTCGGCGCCGCGCTCACCGCAGCGGCGCTCGCCTGGGTCGCGATCTCGACCCGGGCGCACCGCACGGCCCGCTGAGGGGACGGGCCGTACGGGCGACGCCGCTTCCCGGGACGTCGGCGTTGGAGCGCGCCGACGTCCCGAGAAATGCGTCCGAGGGAGCGCCATCGCCAACGGCGAGTGGGGACACCCGATCTCGCCGGCCAAGCCGGTGACGACCCCGGTAGAACAACTGGTCACGATGGAACCAGCAATTCGGGCGACGCGGCACACTTTGGTCAACAGCGCGACCACATCCGATACCGGGTACTTCGTCAGCGCCCGATCGGTGCAGCGATCAGCGCAGCAGCGGGTCGATGGCGACCGCCACGAACAGCAGCGACAGGTAGAGGTTGCTGCTGTGGAAGAGGTGCATCGGGCGGATGACCGCGAGGTCTTCCGTGCCCCGTGCCCGACGCTCCAGCTGGTGGGCCTGCACCAGGAAGACGGCGCCGAGGACGACAGCGGCGGCCGGGTAGACCAGACCGGTGCCCGCGACGGGCCACAGCAGCAGGCTGGTCGCGACCATCACCCAGCTGTAGGCGACGATCTGCCGGGCGACGACCCGCGCGGAGCGGACCACCGGCAGCATCGGCACGTCGACCTGCTTGTAGTCCTCGCGGTAGCGCAGCGCCAGCGCCCAGGTGTGCGGCGGCGTCCAGAAGAACACCACCGCGAACAGCACCACCGGCGCCCAGGCGAGCTCGCCGGTGACCGCGGTCCAGCCGATGAGGGCCGGGAAGCAGCCGGCGATGCCGCCCCAGACGATGTTCTGGGTCGTGCGCCGCTTGAGCAGCATGGTGTAGCCGAAGACGTAGAACGCGTTGGCCGCCACCGCGAGCACGGCCGACAGCGGGTTGACCCACGCCCACAGGACCACGGTCGACAAGATCCCGAGCAGCAACCCGAACACCAGTGCGGCGCGGGGTGTCACGATGTGGCGAGGCAGCGCCCGGCGCCGGGTGCGACGCATCTGCTCGTCGATGTCACGGTCGTAGACGCAGTTGAACACCGAGGCGGAGCCGGCGGAGAACGTCCCGCCGATGACGGTCGCGACGACCAGGCCGAGGTCCGGGACGCCACCCGCGGCGAAGAACATCACCGGCACGGTGGTGAGGAGCAGCAGCTCGATCACGCGGGGCTTGGTGAGGCCGACGTAGGCCATGACGACGTCGCGCGCCGTCGCCCGCCCGACGATGTCCTCCGGCGCGACGACACCGTTCACTCCGACGACCAGCCGAGCGGCTGGGCGGTCAGGGTCGACGGCCGTCACAGAAGAAACCTCACAGCCAGGGATCAGGCACGGCAGAGTGTATCGGTGTTCGCGCCCAGGTCCGCCATCCGGCCCGGGGACTGGCTGTTGGGCCGCCTCAGCCGCTGAGTAGGCTCGGACGCATGATCCAGAAGCTGGAGTGGACCGATCTGGACCGCAGGGCGGTCGACACCGCGCGGGTGCTGGCGATGGACTCGGTGCAGAGGGTCGGCAACGGTCACCCGGGCACCGCGATGAGCCTGGCGCCGGCGGCGTACCTGCTGTTCCAGAAGGTGATGCGGCACGATCCCGCGGACCCGAACTGGATGGCGCGCGACCGGTTCGTGCTGAGCGCCGGTCACAGCTCGATCACGCTCTACACCCAGCTCTACCTCGGCGGCTTCGGCCTCGAGCTCTCCGACCTCGAGTCGCTGCGGACGTGGGGCTCCAAGACTCCGGGTCACCCGGAGTTCGGCCACACCGCCGGTGTCGAGGTGACGACCGGTCCGCTCGGCCAGGGTGTCGGCAACGCCGTCGGCATGGCGATGGCGGCCCGTCGCGAGCGCGGCCTGCTCGACCCCGACGCCGCGCCCGGGGAGTCGCTGTTCGACCACCACATCTACGCGATCGCGTCCGACGGTGACCTCCAGGAGGGCGTGAGCAGCGAGGCATCCTCGATCGCCGGCACCCAGGAGCTCGGCAACCTCACCGTCATCTACGACGCCAACCGGATCTCGATCGAGGGCGACACCGACATCGCCTTCAACGAAGACGTCGCGAAGCGCTACGAGGCCTACGGCTGGCACGTCCAGACCGTCGACTGGACGAAGGGCGGCGACCACACCAAGGGCGCCGACTACGTCGAGGACGTGCCGGCGCTCTTCGAGGCGATCAAGGCCGCCGACGCGGTCACCGACCAGCCGTCGCTGATCGTGCTCCGGACGATCATCGCGTGGCCGGCACCGTCCGCCCAGAACACCGAGGCCGCGCACGGCTCGGCACTGGGCGCCGACGAGGTCGCCGCCACCAAGGAGATCCTCGGCTTCGACCCGGCGCAGTCCTTCGCCGTGCCCGACGAGGTCATCGAGCACACCCGGTCGCTCCTCGAGCGCGGCAAGGCGTGGGGCGCCGAGTGGGACCGGCAGTACGACGCGTGGGCCGCCGAGCACCCCGAGCAGGCCGCCCTGCTGCACCGGATGAGGGCCCGGGCGCTCCCCGAGGGCCTCGAGGCCGCGCTCCCGACGTTCCCGGCCGACGCCAAGGGCGTCGCGACCCGGGCGGCGTCCGGTCAGGTCATCAATGCGATCGCACCGGTCATGCCCGAGCTCTGGGGCGGCTCCGCCGACCTCGCCGGCTCCAACAACACGACGATCAAGGGCGCGCCGAGCTTCTTGCCGAAGGACCGCTCCGTCGAGGAGTGGCAGGGCGACCCCCACCACGGGCGCGTCCTCCACTTCGGCATCCGCGAGCACGGCATGGGCGCGATCATGAACGGCATCGCCGTCCACGGCGGCACCCGGGTCTTCGGCGGCACCTTCCTCACGTTCTCCGACTACATGCGCGGCGCGGTCCGGGTGGGCGCGCTGATGGAGGCGCCGGTCATCTACGTCTGGACCCACGACTCCATCGGCCTCGGCGAGGACGGCCCCACCCACCAGCCGGTCGAGCACCTCTGGGCGCTCCGTGGCATCCCCGGCCTCGACATCGTGCGTCCCGCCGACGCCAACGAGACCGCGGCGGCGTGGCTGCAGGTCCTCAAGAACACCGACCGTCCGGCCGGTCTGATCCTGACCCGGCAGAACGTCCCGGTCTTCCCGCGTGGCGAGGAAGGGTTCGCCACGACGGAGAAGGTCGGCATGGGCGGCTACGTGCTCGTGGAGGCGGCGGGCGGCCAGCCCGACGTCGTCCTCATCGGCACCGGGTCCGAGGTGCAGCTGGCCGTCGAGGCCCGCGAGCTGCTCGCCGCCGACGGCATCAACGCCCGGGTGGTCTCGATGCCGTCCATCGAGTGGTTCGAGCAGCAGACCCAGGCGTACCGCGACGAGGTCATCCCGCCGACCGTGAAGGCGAGGGTCAGCGTCGAGGCCGGCATCCGGCAGGGCTGGCGCGAGTACGTCGGCGACGCCGGCCGGATGGTGAGCCTCGAGCACTTCGGCGCCTCCGCTGACGGCGCCCGGATCTTCCGCGAGCTCGGCTTCACCGCGGAGAAGGTCGCACAGGCGGCCAAGGACAGCATCGAGGACGCCGCCAAGTAGTCCCGCACGGCTCAACGACCCACGAAGGAGATCCGATGACTGATCGTCTGAAGGCACTGGCCGACGCCGGTGTGTCCATCTGGCTCGACGACCTCTCGCGCGAGCGGATCGAGACCGGCAACCTGGCCGAGCTCGTCAAGGAGAGGTCGGTGGTCGGCGTCACGACGAACCCCACCATCTTCGCCGCGGCGATCGCCGACGGCGAACGGTACGACGACCAGGTGCGCGCGCTCGTCGCCGACGACGCGGACGTCGACCGGGTCGTGTTCGAGCTGACCACCGACGACGTACGCAACGCCTGTGACATCCTCGCGCCGGTCGCCGAGTCCACCGCCGACGACGGCCGGGTGTCGATCGAGGTGGAGCCGACGCTCGCCAACGACACCGACGCGACGATCGCCTCCGCGAAGGCGCTGTGGGCGGCCGTCGACCGGCCCAACGCCCTCATCAAGATCCCGGCCACGCTCGAAGGTCTGCCCGCGATCACCGCGGTCATCGCCGAAGGGATCAGCGTCAACGTCACGCTGATCTTCTCGACCGAGCGCTACCGGGCCGTCATGGACGCCTACCTCGCCGGGCTCGAGCAGGCCAAGGCCAACGGCGTCGACCTCGCGACGATCCGCTCCGTGGCCTCGTTCTTCGTGTCCCGGGTCGACACCGAGATCGACGCCCGGCTCGACAAGATCGGCACCGAGGAGGCCCTGGCCCTGCGTGGCAAGGCGGCGATCGCCAACGCCCGGCTCGCGTACGAGGCGTTCGAGGAGGTCGTCGCCTCCGAGCGGTGGCAGGCCCTCGCCGCTGCTGGCGCCCACGTGCAGCGCCCGCTCTGGGCATCGACGGGCGTGAAGAACCCGGCGTACCCGGACACCCTCTACGTCACCGACCTCGTGGTCGCCCACACCGTCAACACGATGCCGGAGAAGACGCTGGAGGCGTTCGCCGACCACGGTGAGGTCAACGGTGACCAGGTGACCGGCCGGGCGGTGGAGGCACAGGAGCTCTTCGCCCAGCTCGCCGACGTCGGCGTCGACATGCACGACGTGTTCCTGGTGCTCGAGACCGAGGGCGTCGACAAGTTCAAGAAGTCGTGGATCGAGCTGTTGGAGACGGTCAAGGGCCAGATGGGCTGACCGTGGACCCGACGACGACCCCGGCGTGGGCGCGACTGACCGATCTCGCGGCCGCCGGCACCCCGGACCTGCGCACCGTGTTCCGCGACGACCCCGGCCGGGTCGAGCGACTCACCTTCGAGGCGGGCGACCTCCACGTCGACCTGTCCAAGAACCTGGTCGACGACGCGGTGCTCGCGGCGCTCGCCGCCCTGGCGCGTGACGTCGGCCTCGAGCAGCGCCGCGACGCCATGTTCGCCGGCGAGCACATCAACGTCACTGAGGACCGGGCCGTGCTCCACACCGCCCTGCGCGCCCCCGCGGCGTCCCGGCTCGAGGTCGACGGCCAGGACGCCGTCTCCGACGTGCACCAGGTGCTCGAGCGGGTCTACACGTTCGCGGAGCAGGTGCGATCGGGCGAGTGGCGCGGCGCCACCGGCCAGCCGATCCGCACGGTGGTCAACATCGGGATCGGCGGGTCCGACCTGGGACCGGTGATGGCCTACGAGGCACTGAAGCCCTACCGCCAGGACGGGATCGAGTGTCGCTTCATCAGCAACATCGACCCGACCGACGCGGCCGAGAAGCTGGCCGGGCTGGACCCCGCGACGACCCTGTTCATCGTCGCCAGCAAGACGTTCGGGACGCTCGAGACCCTCACCAACGCGCGACTCTGTCGCACGTGGCTGCTCGACGGCCTCGGTGGGCTCGACGAGGTCCCGGACGCCGTCGCGAAGCACTTCGTCGCGGTATCGACGGCGCTCGACAAGGTCGAGGCGTTCGGCATCGACCCGGCCAACGCGTTCGGCTTCTGGGACTGGGTCGGCGGTCGCTACTCCGTGGACTCGGCCATCGGGACCTCGCTCGTGATCGCCATCGGCCCGGAGCGGTTCGCCGAGTTCCTCGCGGGGTTCCGCACGATCGACGAGCACTTCCGCGACGCCCCGGTCGAGCAGAACGTCCCGGCCCTGATGGGCCTGCTGAACATCTGGTACGTCAACTTCCTCGGCGCCCACACGCACGCCGTGCTCCCCTACGCCCAGTCGCTGCACCGGTTCGCCGCCTACCTGCAGCAGCTGACCATGGAGAGCAACGGCAAGGGTGTGCGGTGGGACGGGTCGCCGGTGACCACCGACACGGGCGAGATCTTCTGGGGCGAGCCCGGCACCAACGGCCAGCACGCCTTCTACCAGCTGATCCACCAGGGCACCAGGCTGGTTCCGGCCGACTTCATCGCGGTCGCCAACCCCGCCCACCCGCTGCAGGACGGCGACGTCGACGTGCACGAGCTGTTCCTCGCGAACTTCTTCGCACAGACCAAGGCGCTGGCGTTCGGCAAGACCGCCGACGAGGTGCGTGCCGAAGGCACCGCGGACGAGATCGTGCCGGCCAGGGTCTTCAGCGGCAACCGCCCGACCACCTCGATCATGGCACCGAAGCTCTCACCGTCGGTGCTGGGCCAGCTGATCGCGCTCTACGAGCACATCACCTTCACCCAGGGCGTGGTGTGGGGCATCGACAGCTTCGACCAGTGGGGCGTCGAGCTGGGCAAGCAGCTCGCCCAGCAGGTCACCCCCGCCGTCGCCGGCGACCAGGGGACGCTGGACCAGCAAGACGCGTCGACCAGGGCGCTCATCGACTACTACCGAAAGCACCGACACCTGTGATGACGGACGAGCGACCGGCACCCCTGATCGAGGTTCACACCGACCCGGAGACGCTCGCGACCGCCGTGGCCGGCGAGCTGCTCAACCGGATCGCCGACGCCCAGGCGGCCGGCCACGTCCCGGACATCGGGCTCACCGGCGGCAGCATCGCGGACGCCGTCCACCGGGAGGTCGCCCGGATGGCAGCGGCCTCCGGCGTCGACTGGGGCGCCGTGCGGTTCTGGTTCGGCGACGAGCGGTTCGTCGACTCCGACTCCCCCGACCGCAACGCGGGCCAGGCCCGCGCGGCCTTCCTCGACGAGGTCGGCGCCACCCGGGTCCACGAGGTTCCGGCCGCAGACCAGGTGCCGGACGCCGAGTCGGCCGCGTCGGCGTACTCCTCGACGGTGCGGGCGGAAGGCGGCGACGGCTTCGACGTCCTCATGCTCGGCGTCGGCCCCGACGGCCACGTCGCCTCGCTCTTCCCCGGCCATCCCGGCCTCGACGTCACCGGCGCGATCGCGGCCGCCGTCCACGACTCCCCCAAGCCGCCGCCGGACCGGGTGACCCTCACCTTCGAGGCCCTCGATCGTGCGCAGGCGGTGTGGTTCCTCGTCTCGGGCGAGGCCAAGGCCGACGCCGTCGCCCGGGCCCTCGCCGACGACGGCACCATCACCGAGACCCCAGCCCGCGGTGTCAAAGGGATCGCCGAGACGACCTGGTTCCTCGACCACCCCGCCGCCGGTCGCCTCTAACCCCGCGAAGTGTCAAGGTTGAGCGCGCGAAGTGTCAGGGTTGAGCGCACGAAGTATCAGCCTTGGTCGCGCGAAGGATGACCTCTCGAACGACCAACCGTGACACTTCGAGGCGCCAAGCCTGACACTTCGGCGAGTCAGAAGATGATCTCGCCGGACTTGCGCCGGGAGCGGAGGAGCTGGATCGCCTCGTCGAGGATGACCTCGGCCTCCTTGTCGGAGCGGCGCTCCTTCACGTAGGCGAGGTGCGTCTTGTAGGGCTCGATCTTCGGCGCCGGGGGCGCGTTCTCGGAGTCGAGGCCGGCCGGGAGGCCGCACTTCGGGCAGTCCCAGGAGTCGGGTACGACGGCCTCGACCGAGAAGGCGATCACGGACCGGTGCCCGTGTGCACAGAAGTAGGTCACTGCCTGACGGGGTGCGGCCTCGCCACGCTCGGCCTCACCCATCGGGCCTGCGCCTACACGGCTACCGCGGATCGCGTTGCCACCACCAGCCAACGGACTCTCTCCTCAGCTCGGTCCGGCGGAGCCGGACGCGTTCTTCATTCGGGGGGTCGATCTCGGGGGTCGGGTCGGTCTCTGAACTAGATCACTGGTAGGCCAGCAGCAGGCCGAGTGCGATGACACAGGCGAACCAGATGACACCGACCCCGATGGTGAACCGGTCAAGGTTGCGCTCGGCGATCGACGAGCCGCCCAGCGAGCTGGAGACCCCGCCACCGAACATGTCCGAGAGTCCGCCGCCACGCCCCTTGTGCAGCAGCACCAGGAGGATCATCAACACACTGGTGAGCACAAGCAGCACGGTGAACACGGTTTCCAACACGGCAGGATCCTACGTCAGCACCCGTGGCCGGCCGAAGCCGGGACACCGGAGTGGACAGTGATGGCGCGTCGCCCCGATCCGGTCACAGGACCGGCATGTCGTAGAAGCGGCAGATGCCGCCGAACTCGTCGGCCTGGAGGCTCGCTCCACCGACCAGGCACCCGTCGATGTCGGGCTGGGTCATGATGCCGGCGACGTTCGCGGCCTTCACCGAGCCGCCGTACTGGATCCGTACGGCGTCGGCGACGTCGGCGCCGTAGGACTCCTTGACCTGGGCCCGGATAGCCGCGCAGACCTCCTGCGCGTCCTCCGGTGTCGCCACCTCGCCGGTGCCGATCGCCCAGACCGGCTCGTAGGCGATCACGAGGCCCGCGACCTGCTTCGCGGTGAGCCCGGCGAGCGAGCCGACGACCTGGGCCGTGCAGTAGGGCACGTGGGTGCCCTCCTTGCGGATCTCCAGGCCCTCGCCCACGCAGACGATCGGCGTGATCTTGGCGCCGAGGGCCGCCTTCGCCTTCGCCGCGACCAGCTCGTCGGTCTCGGCGTGGAACTGGCGGCGCTCGGAGTGGCCGACCGTCACGTACGAGCAGCCCAGCTTGGCGAGCATCCCGGCCGAGATCTCCCCGGTGTAGGCGCCGGACTCGTGCACGGACACGTCCTGCGCGCCGTACTTGATCGACAGCCGGTCGCCGTCGACCAGCGTCTGGACCGAGCGGATGTCGGTGAACGGCGGCAGTACGGCGACCTCGACCTTGCCGTAGTCGTGCCGCTTGTCCGAGAGCGTCCACGCGAGCTTCTGGACCAGCACCACCGCCTCTTGGTGGTTGAGGTTCATCTTCCAGTTGCCCGCCATGATCGGCGTACGCGTCATCAGTAGTTCCTTCCGGGGTCTGGGGCGGAGCCCCAGCAAGGGGTCCACGGGGGCGGAGCGCCCGTGCGTCAGTCCTCCAGGACCGTGATGCCGGGGAGCTCCTTGCCCTCGAGGTACTCGAGGCTGGCGCCGCCGCCGGTGGAGATGTGGCCGAACGCGGACTCGTCGAACCCGAGGGTGCGGACTGCGGCGGCGGAGTCGCCACCACCCACCACGGTCAGGCCGTCGACCTTGGTGAGCGCCTCGGCGACGGCCTTGGTCCCGGCCGCGAACGCGGTCACCTCGAACACGCCCATCGGGCCGTTCCAGAAGACCGTCCGCGCGTCGGTGAGCGCCCTGGCGTACCTGTCCGCCGTCTCCGGACCGATGTCGAGGCCGAGGCTGTCGGCCGGGATCTCGGACGACGGCACCACGCCGGGCGCCGGCGTCCGGTCGCCCGAGGGGAACTCGGTGTCGATCATGATGTCGCTCGGGAGCAGCAGCTCCACACCGGCGTCGCGGGCCCGGCGGAGGTACTCGCGACAGACGTCCAGCTGGTCGGCCTCGAGCAGGCTCTTGCCGACCTCGTGCCCCTCCGCGGCCAGGAACGTGAACACCATCCCGCCGCCGATGAGCAGCTTGTCGGCCTTGCCGAGCAGGTTGTCGATCACGCCCAGCTTGTCGGACACCTTCGAGCCGCCGAGCACCACCACGTACGGGCGCTCGGGATCGACGGTGAGCCGCCGGAGCACGTCGATCTCCGCCGCGACCAGGCCACCCATCGCGTGCGGCAGCCGCTGGGCTACGTCGTAGACCGACGCCTGCTTGCGGTGGACCACGCCGAAGCCGTCGGAGACGAAGACATCGGCCAGCCCCGCCAGCTCGTCGGCGAAGGCACCACGCTCGGCGTCGTCCTTGCTCGTCTCGCCGGCGTTGAAGCGGACGTTCTCGAGCACGGCCACCTGGCCGTCGGCGAGGGCAGCCACCGTCTCCTTCGCGGATGCGCCGACGGTGTCGGTCGCGAACGCGACGTCGCGGCCGAGCAGCTCGCCGAGGCGTGCCGCCACCGGCCCGAGCGAGTACGCCGGATCGGGCTCGCCCTTCGGACGGCCGAGGTGCGCCGTCACGACCACCCGGGCGCCGGCGTCGGCCAGTGCCTTGATGGTCGGGACGCTGGCGCGGATCCGGCCGTCGTCGGTGATGGTCGTACCGTCCAGCGGCACGTTCAGGTCCGACCTGACGAGGACCCGCTTGCCACGGACACTCTGCAGGAAGTCAGGGGCGAGCCCGGCGTACTCGCTCACCGTCAGAGGGTGGCGCCGACGTGGACGATCAGGTCCGCGAGGCGGTTGGAGTAGCCCCACTCGTTGTCGTACCAGCCGGCGACCTTGACCTGGTTGCCGATGACCTTGGTCAGCGGCGCGTCGAAGATGCAGGAAGCCGGGTCGGTGACGATGTCCGAGGACACGATCGGGTCGGTGGAGTAGCGCAGGATCCGGCCGTCGGCCGCCGCCTTCACGATCTCGTTGACCTCCTCGACGCTGGTCTCGCGGGCCGCCTCGAAGGAGAGGTCGGTGAGCGAGCCGGTCGGGGTCGGGACCCGCAGCGCGTAGCCGTCGAGCTTGCCCTTGAGCTCCGGAAGCACCAGGCCGATCGCCTTCGCGGCGCCGGTCGAGGTCGGGACGATGTTGATCGCGGCCGCGCGGGCCCGGCGGGGGTCCTTGTGGATGTTGTCGTGCAGGTTCTGGTCCGCGGTGTAGGCGTGGATGGTGGTCATCAGGCCCTTGTTGATGCCCAGGCCGTCGTTGAGGGCCTTCGCCATCGGGCCGAGACAGTTGGTCGTGCACGAGGCGTTGGAGATCACCGTGTGCTGGTCGGCGTCGTACAGCTCGTCGTTGACGCCCATCACGATCGTGATGTCCTCGTTGGAGGCCGGCGCGGAGATGATGACCTTCTTGGCACCGCCGCCGTCGACGTGCGCGCGCGCCTTGGTGGCGTCGGTGAAGAAGCCGGTGGACTCGACGACCACGTCGACGCCCAGGTCGGCCCACTTCAGCATGGCGGGGTCGCGCTCGGCGAACGCCTTGATCTCGGTGTCGCCGACCACGATCGCGTCGCCGGTCGAGCTCACGTCGGCGTCGAGGCGGCCGAGGATGGAGTCGTACTTCAGCAGGTGCGCCAGCGTGGCGTTGTCGGTCAGGTCGTTGACGCCGACGATCTCGATGTCGAGGCCGCTCGCGCGGACAGCGCGGAAGAAGTTGCGGCCGATCCGGCCGAAGCCGTTGATGCCTACACGTACGGTCACAGCAGTGCTCCTTGTCTCGGTGGTGGGCGTTCGGTCACCCGCCTTGACTGGACTGCGGGCGTTCAGTCACCCGCGTCCGTCACCCTACAAGTGGCTACGGTCCGCCCACCGACCAGTCCCGGCCTACGTGCGGGTAACAACGATCACCCGCGGACGGCTGTCGTCAGGAGGCTGGTACGACGTGCGCGTCGGCGCCGGGGAAGGTCAGCGCCTCGTGGCCGTCCTCCCAGCGGACGAGGTACGGCGGCGCGCCGTCCTCACCGCGCACCTCCAGCACCTCGGCCTCGCGCCGGTGCATCGAGTCGGTCCGGCCCTCGACGACCAGCCGGTCTCCCACGTTCGCTCGCATGCAGTCACCTCCCTTGCGGGCCCGCCTCGTTGCGGGCAGTGCCCACGATGCTCCGCACCGCGGTGGGACACAAGGCCGATCAGGACTCGGCGAGCATCTCCGGCGTCAGTGAGGCCTCGGTGTCGGGCACGCCCAGCTCCTCGGCGCGCTTGTCGGCCATCGCCAGCAGCCGACGGATCCGGCCGGCGATCGCGTCCTTGGTGAGCACCGGCTCGTGCAGCTGGCCGAGCTCCTCCAGCGATGCCTGCTTGTGCTCGAGGCGAAGCGTGCCTGCCATCCGGAGGTGGTCGGGCACCTCGTCGCCGAGGATCTCCATCGCCCGCTCGACCCGGGCCCCGGCGGTGACCGCGGCTCGTGCCGACCGACGCAGGTTGGCGTCGTCGAAGTTGGCGAGCCGGTTGGCGGTGGCCCTGACCTCGCGCCGCATCCGGCGCTCCTCCCAGGCCATCAGCGTCTCGTGGGCGCCGAGCCGCGTGAGCAGCTGACCGATCGCGTCGCCGTCGCGGATGACGACCCGATCGACGCCGCGGACCTCGCGTGCCTTCGCCTGGATCCCGAGCCGCCGGGCGACACCGACCAGTGCGAGCGCGGCCTCCGAGCCGGGGCAGGTGACCTCGAGGGAGGACGACCGGCCGGGCTCGGTGAGCGAGCCGTGGGCGAGGAACGCGCCCCGCCACGCGGCGACCGCGTCGCAGCCGCCGCCGGACACGACGGCGGGCGGGAGGCCCCGCACGGGGCGACCGCGTTGGTCGAGCAGACCGGTCTGACGCGCCAGCGCCTCGCCGTCCTTGACGACGCGCACGATGTAGCGGCTCCCCTTGCGGATGCCGTTGCCCTGGACCATCACCACGTCGGAGGACTGGCCGTACATCTCCGCGATGTCGCGACGCAGCCGGCGGGCCGCGGCTCCGGTGTCCAGCTCGGCCTCGACGACGATCCGGCCGCTGACGATGTGGAGCCCCCCGGCGAAGCGCAGGGTCGAGGCGACCTCCGCCTTGCGACAACACGCCTTGGTGACCGGGGTGGAGGCCAGTTCCGCCTTGACCTGAGCCGTCATCGCCATAAGGGGGATCCTGCCACGCGGGTCAACCACCGAAGAACCGGAACGGCTCAACTGGACTGCATGATCCGCGCGTACGCCGCCGCGAGCAGCGTCGGGTCGTGCCGGGGACTGCCGTCGCCCATCGCGACGTCGTCGATCACGAGCCGGGCGCCGAGCGCGCCCGCCATGGAGCCGAGCTCGTCGGCATCGTCGCCGACGCTCTCCCGGTCGGCGAGAACGGTGTGGACGGCGAGGTCGGAGGCATGCTCGGCGAGCACCGCGAGATGGTCTGCCGGGCCGAACCCGCCCGTCTCCCCCTGCTGCTCGGCCAGGTTGAGGACGACGATCAGCCGGGCGTCGGTCGCGACCAGCGCCTCGCGGAGCTGGGGCACCAGCAGGTGCGGGATCACCGACGTGAACCACGAGCCCGGTCCGAGGACGGCCCAGTCGGCCTCGTCGATCGCGGCGAGCACCGCCGGGCTGACGTCGGGGTCGGGCGGGTCCAGCGCGATCGAGGCGATCACCCCCTCGGTGGTGGCCACCTCGACCTGTCCCCGCACGACCGTCTGCGCGTCGGGATCGTCGGCCAGGCCCCGGACCTCGGCCGTGATGTCCATCGGCGTCATCGCCATCGGCAGCACGCGCCCCTTGGCGCCGAGCAGCCGGCCGACCCAGTCGAGCGCGTCGACGTGATCGCCGAGCAGCTCCCACAGGCCGACGATGAGCAGGTTGCCGACGACGTGGCCGCGCATCTCGCCGTCGCCCTCGAACCGGTGCTGGAGCACCCGCGCCCAGGTGTCGCCCCACTCGTCATCTCCGCAGAGCGCCGCGAGCGCCATCCGCAGGTCACCCGGAGGCAGTACGCCGAACTCGCCCCGGAGCCGTCCGGACGACCCGCCGTTGTCCGCCACGGTCACGATCGCTGTGAGCTCGTCGACGGTCAGGTCGTCGACGAGCATCCGCAGCGCGGTGAGCGACGCGTGCAGGCCGTGCCCGCCACCGAGGGCCACGACTGCCTGGGCCCGGTCGTGCGGGCCTGGGGGGCGAGGGGTCATTCGCGCCCCAGGTCGCGGTGGAGGGCACGTGCGACGTAGCCCCGCTCCTGCATCCGGCGTGCGATCTCCTCGCTCATCGCGACGCTGCGGTGCTTGCCACCGGTGCAGCCGATCGCCACTCGCATGAAGCGCTTGCCCTCGCGGAGGTAGCCCTCGGCCACACCGGCGAGGAGCGGGACGTACTGCTCGAGGAACTCCTCGGCGCCCGCTCGTCCCAGCACGTAGTCGGAGACGTCCTGGTCACGGCCGGTGTGGGGGCGGAGCTCGGGGACCCAGTGCGGGTTGGGGAGGAATCGCATGTCCGCGACGTAGTCGGCGTCCGCCGGGATGCCGTACTTGAAGCCGAAGCTGATGGTCGTCACCCGGAGCTGGGTCGTCTGCGGGGTGCCGAACGACTCCGCGATCCGGTCGGTGAGCTGGTGCACGTTGAGGTTCGAGGTGTCGATGACCAGGTCGGCGTCGGCCCGGAGGTCGGCGACCACCACCCGCTCGCGCTCGAGCCCGTCGAGCAGCCGGCCGCCCTCCTGGAGGGGGTGCGGTCGTCGTACGGCCTCCTGGCGGCGCACCAGCACCTCGTCGGAGGCGTCGAGGAAGACCAGCGTGGTGTTGCGGCCGGTGACGCCGAGCGCGAGAGCGCTGCGCAGCCCCTGGAAGAACGACCCGGACCGGACGTCGACGACGACCGCGATCCGCTGGCTGCGGCCCTGGCTCTCGTCGACCAGCCGGACGACGTCGGGCAGCAGGCTCGGCGGCAGGTTGTCGACGACGTAGAAGCCGAGGTCCTCGAGCTCCTTGGCCGCGGTGCTGCGGCCGGCGCCGGTCATGCCGGTCACCACCACGAGCTCGCCCGGCGGATGGTCGGTCATGAGGCGGGATTCTTCCGTGCTGCGTCGCCCGCCGCTACGGCGGCCTTGATCGCCCCCGCCGTGCGCGGTCCGATGCCGGGGACGGCGGCGATCTCGTCGACCTCGGCCTCGCGGAGCTTCTTCAGCGATCCGAAGTGGCGCAGCAGCGTCTTGCGGCGTACCTCCCCCAGGCCGGGCACGTCGTCGAGGAGGCTCTCGACCATCGACTTCGAACGCCGGCCGCGGTGATGGGCGATCGCGAACCGGTGCGCCTCGTCGCGCACCCGCTGGAGCAGGTAGAGCCCTTCGGAGGTCCGGCGGAGGATCACCGGGTCCTCCTCGCCGGGCAGCCACACCTCCTCCAGACGCTTCGCCAGTCCGCACACCGGGATGTCGTCGATGCCGAGCTCGTCGAGCGCTCGCTGAGCGGCGGCCACCTGCGGGGCGCCGCCGTCGACCACCACGAGCCCGGGGGCGTAGGCGAACTTGCGCGGCCGGCCGGTGTCCGGATCGACGAGCATCGGGCCGTCGTCCCCCATCCGCTCCTCGCTCCGCGCCTGCTCGTCGAGGAGGCGCCGGAAGCGACGCGTGATGACCTCGTGCATGGCGGCGACGTCGTCGGAGCCCTCCTGGTCCCGGATGACGAACCGGCGGTACTCCCCCTTGCGTGCGAGGCCGTCCTCGAACACCACCATCGACGCGACGATCTCGGTGCCCTGCATGTGCGACACGTCGTAGCACTCGATCCGCAGCGGCGCATCGTCCAGCCCGAGCGCGTCCGCGATCTCGGCGAGCGCCTGGTTGCGCGTGGTCAGGTCGCTCGCCCGCTTGGTCTTGTGGAGCGCCAGCGACTCCTTCGCGTTGCGGGCGACGTTTTCCTGCAGGGCCTTCTTGTCGCCCCGCTGCGGCACCCGGATCGCGACCTTCGACCCGCGCAGGTCACCGAGCAGCTGCTCGAACGTCGCGGTGTCGGGCGGCAGCTCCGGCACCAGGATCTCCTTCGGCACCGCATCGGGCTCCCCGCCGTACAGCTGGAGCAGGAAGGTCTCCACGAGCTCGGCGGTGTCGCCGTCGTCGGTGCGGTCGGCGACCCAGCCGCGCTGGCCGCGGATCCGGCCACCGCGCACGTAGAAGACCTGGACCGCGACCTCCAGCGGGTCCTCCGCGAGGGCGATCACGTCGGCGTCGGCCCCGTCGCCGAGCACGACCGCCTGCTTCTCGAGCGCCTTCTGCATCGCGCCGAGATCGTCCCGGAGCCGGGCTGCCCTCTCGTAGTCCTGGGCGTCGCTGGCGGCGTACATCTGCGTCTCGATGCGCTTGATGAACGGCCTCGTGCGCCCGGCCATGAACTCGCAGAAGTCGTCGACGATCGCGCGGTGCTCGTCGGCCGACACGTTGCCGACGCAGGGAGCCGCGCACTTGTCGATGTAGCCGAGCAGGCACGGCCGACCGATCTGCTGCGAGCGCTTGAAGACGCCGTTGCTGCAGGACCGCATCGGAAAGACCCGCAACAGGATGTCGACGGTCTCGCGGATCGCCCACGCGTGGCTGTAGGGCCCGAAGTAGCGGGTGCCCTTGCGCTTCGCGCCGCGCCCCACCATCACCCGCGGGAACTCCTCGCCCACGGTGACCGCGAGCCACGGGTAGGACTTGTCGTCGCGGTACTTCACGTTGAAGCGCGGGTCGAACTCCTTGATCCAGGAGTACTCCAGCTGCAGCGCCTCGACCTCGGTCTTGACGACCGTCCACTCGACGGACGCCGCGGTGGCGACCATCGTCGCCGTGCGCTGGTGCAGGTTGCCGACGTCCTGGAAGTACGACGACAGCCGCGCCCTGAGGTTCTTCGCCTTGCCGACGTAGATCACCCGTCGCTGCTTGTCGCGGAAGCGGTAGACCCCGGGCTCGGTGGGGATCTCGCCCGGCTTCGGGCGGTAGCTCTGCGACACGGCTCCACCCTACGGAGCGCCCCCGACGGTGGCTGTCAGCCGCCCTGCCACGGATCGACGAGGTCGAGGCCCAGCCCCTCGAAGTCGCGCACGTCTCGCGTGGCAAGAACAGCGCCCGACTCGACAGCGATCGCCGCCACCAGAGCATCCATGGCAGCGATCGGACGCCCTCCCTCTCGCCGTCGGGCGACGATCATGGCGTACGCCGTCGCACTCTCGGGCGTCAGCGGCAGGCACACGCCCAACGTCTGGAACGCGTCCTCCGCCACCTCCAGCAGCGCCTGCTTCCTCCTGCCGTCCGGGAGCACTGCGATACCGCTGAGGATCTCGGCCCGGTTGATGACGGTCGTGACCGGGGTCTCCCGAAGGGCGCGGACCCAGCCGCGGACCACCCGACCCGCGGAGGGACCCTTCATCAGCTCCGCGATGACGTTCGTGTCGAGGATGATCACGCCGAGCCGAAGTCCGCGAGCGTGGCCTCTCCGCCGTCCGGGATCTCGAGATCGACTCCGCCGACCTCGTCACCGACGGCGATCAGCTTCTCGATCCAGGACAGATCGACCCGCTGGGTCTGCTCGAGGGCGTCGAGCAGGATCGTCCGGGCCTCCGCCTCCATCGACCGTCCGTGCGCGGCCGCCCGCATCCGGAGTCGCTGCTTGGCGCTCTCCGGAAGCTTGCGGATGGTGATGGCCGTGGTCATGAAGCAATGATATCACTGCTGCACCTGTGGCATGCCGGGCGCGGTCGGCACCCGCAGGTGATCGCAGGCGCGCTCGCCGAAGTCGTGACGCCTCCCAGATCGCGGGAGAGACTGCAGGCATGGCCGGTCGAGGGGGTTGTCGGGACGACTACGGCTATCCGCTGACCGCGGCTCCGGCGGCAGCGGCGGCGTACGTCGCCGGCGTCCGCGACCTGCTCCGGCTCCGGCGTGACGCGCACGTCCGGATCGCGTCGTCACTCGCCCACGACCCGACCTTCGCGCTCGCCCACGCGGATCTGGCGCTGCTGGGCCACGAGATGTGCATCGATGTCGACATCGCGGCCCGTCTCGCCGACGCCCGGCGCCTGGTGCAGCGCGCGAGCGAGCGCGAGCGCAGCCACATCCATGCGGTCGACCGCCACCTGCAGGGCGACCACCGACCGCTGCTCGCGCACCTGACCGTCTATCCGCGTGACGCGGTGCTGCTCTCGGTCGCGATGCCCACGATCGCGTTCGCAGGCGTGACCGAGGTCCCCGCCGAGGCGTGGGCGATCGTCGAGGGGACGGCGCCGGCGTACGGCGACGACCCGTGGTTCCTCGGCCTCCTCGCCTTCGTGCGCCAGGAGCAGCGGCGGTACGACGACGCCATGGCGCTCTCGTGCCGGGCGCTGGACGCCGACCCGAGCTCCGGCCACGCCGCCCACGCACGGTCGCACGCCCACTACGAGACCGGCGACCACGTGGCCGGGCTGGCCTGGATGGACGGCTGGGTCACCGGGGAGGGGGCGGAGACGGAGAGCCTGACCCACTTCTCCTGGCACGCCGGCCTGCACGAGCTGTCACTCGGTGACCTCGAGGCGGTGCGGCGGCGCTACGGCACCCAGCTCCAGCCACGGCACGCCATCGGCTGCCGGGCGCTCGTCGACACCGGCTCGCTGCTCTACCGGTGGGCGCTGACTCCCGATGCCGAGGCGGTGCCCGGCCTCGAGGACGTCGCCCGGGTGACCGGACGCGGGACCCTCGAGGCTCCGGCCACCGCCTTCCTCGGGATGCACGCGGCGGTGACGCTGCTCGCGCTCGACGACCTCGACGGACTCCGCCGTCTGGCGACCCGGTGCGCGCGCCACCAGCACCCGGCCCAGCGCGAGGTCCTCGCGCCGCTGGCCGAGGCGCTGTGGCTGCTCGGATCCGGGCGTGCCTCCGAGGCCGCCGACAGGCTGGCCACGTTGGCTCCGGCCTGTTGGCGCCTCGGCGGTTCCGACGCGCAACGCGAGATCGTGGAGGAGACCAGGATCGCCGCGCTGCTCCGCGCCGAGAGGTACGACGACGCCCGGCTGCTGCTCGACGCCCGGCTCGACCGGCGGCCGTCCCCTCGCGACGAGCGCTGGAGGCGGGTCGCGGTCGAGCCCCTCAGACCGTGAGGATCTTGTCGCCGTCGACCTTGATGGGGACCTCGGCCAGCGACGCAGGCGCCGGTCCCCCGGCGACCTCGCCGGTGGCGGCGTCGTAGGAGCTGCCGTGGTTGGCGCAGTGGATGGTGCCGTCCGCGACCGACGTCACCAGCAGCTGCTGGTGGGTGCAGACCGCCGTGAACGCCTTGAACTCGCCCTCGGTCGGCTGGGTGACGACGATCCTCTGGTCGGTGAGCACGACCCCGCCGCCGAGGGGGACCTCGTCCGTGGTGGTCAGCTCGGCACCGGGCTCGACGTCGTTGCCGCCTTCCTCGCCCGAGCCCTCGTCACCGCCGCCGCACCCGGCGAGCGCGACGGCCACCCCGAGGGCCCCGAGCCCGTGGAACACGATCCGCCGATGGGCGCGGACCTCTCCGAGGCCGCTCACGAGACCGTGATCCGGTCGCCGGTCACGGTGAAGTCGGCTGCCGCCAGGGGGGCGGGCGCCGGCCCGCCGACCACCGAGCCGTCCTCGATCGAGAAGCGGCTGCCGTGGCAGTCGCACTCGATCTGCGTCGTCACCCGCGCGACCGGGCAGTTGGCGTGGGTGCAGATCGCCGTGAACGCGTGGAACTCGCCCGCCTCAGGCTGGGTGATGACCACCTGGGGGTCGGTCAGGACGATGCCGCCGCCCACGGGGACGTCGGCGACCGGAGTCCCTGCACCCGCCGGTGCCGACGCCGTCGTCTCCGCCGATCCAGACGGCTGGGTCGACCCCTTGGGGCGCATCGGCGACGGGCCGGTCGCCGACGACGTCGGATCCGTCGCGGACGGCTCACCGCCGTCGGCACCGCAGGCAGCGAGCAGCGGTAGGCCGATCCCGGCCGTCGCTGCTCCCGAGAGCGCACGTCTCCTGCTGATGGCAGATCTGTTCATCGTCATAACCGACTCAACGCAACCGGGTGCCGGATGGTTCAGACGAGCTCGGAATCTCAGGATCCGCTCAGCGTCGGGCGGTGCTCTTGGCCTTCGTGGGGCGGGCCGCCGCGGCAGCGGTCCGCTTGCGCTTCGGCTGGGCCGCTGCGCGTCCGTCGAGCAGAGTCTTGAGGAACTCGCCGGTGAAGCTGCCGGGCGTCTCCGCGATCTCCTCCGGCGTGCCCTCCGCGACCACCGTGCCGCCGCGGGAGCCCCCCTCCGGGCCCATGTCGACGATCCAGTCGGCGGTCTTGATGACGTCGAGGTTGTGCTCGATCACCAGCACCGTGTTGCCCTTGTCGACCAGCGACGACAGCACGCCCAGCAGCTTGCGGATGTCCTCGAAGTGCAGGCCGGTGGTCGGCTCGTCGAGGACGTAGACCGTGCGTCCGGTCGACCGCTTCTGCAGCTCGGTCGAGAGCTTGACCCGCTGCGCCTCGCCGCCGGAGAGCGTGGTCGCCGGCTGGCCGAGCCGGACATAGCCGAGCCCGACCTCGACCAGGGTCTTCATGTGCCGCGCGATGGCCGGCACCGCGGCGAAGAACTCGAGTGCCTCCTCGATCGGCATGTCGAGGACCTCGGCGATGGTCTTGCCCTTGTAGTGGACCTCGAGCGTCTCGCGGTTGTAGCGGGCGCCGTGGCAGACCTCGCACGGGACGTAGACGTCCGGGAGGAAGTTCATCTCGATCTTGATCGTGCCGTCGCCCGCGCACGCCTCGCAGCGCCCGCCCTTGACGTTGAAGGAGAACCGACCCTGCTGGTAGCCGCGGATCTTCGCCTCCGGGGTGGAGGCGAAGAGCTTGCGGATGTGGTCGAAGACGCCGGTGTAGGTCGCCGGGTTGGACCGCGGCGTCCGCCCGATCGGGCCCTGGTCGACGTGGATCACCTTGTCGACGTTGTCGATGCCGGTGATCTTCTGGTGCCGGCCGGGAATGGTCCGCGCGCGGTGCAGCTCCTTGGCCAGCGACGTGTAGAGGATGTCGTTGACGAGGGTCGACTTGCCGGAACCGGACACGCCGGTCACCGCGACGAACAGCCCCAGCGGGAAGCTGACGTCGATGTTCCTGAGGTTGTGCTCGCGAGCACCGTGGACCTTGAGCTCGCGACCGACGGTCCGCGGGCGGCGTACGGCGGGCACGGGGATCTCGCGCCGACCGGAGAGGTACTCCCCCGTCATCGAGTCCGCGTGCTCCAGCAGTCCCTGGACCGTGCCGGAGTGCACGACCTGGCCGCCGTGCTCACCGGCACCCGGGCCGATGTCGACCACCCAGTCGGCGACCCGGATCGTGTCCTCGTCGTGCTCCACGACGATCAGGGTGTTGCCGAGGTCCTTGAGCCGCAGGAGGGTCTCGATCAGCTTCTTGTTGTCGCGCTGGTGGAGCCCGATCGAGGGCTCGTCGAGGACGTAGAGCACGCCCACCAGGCCGGCACCGATCTGGGTCGCGAGCCGGATCCGCTGCGCCTCGCCGCCGGAGAGCGAGCCGGACGGTCGGTCGAGGCTGAGGTAGTCGAGACCGACGTCGAGCAGGAACTGCAGCCGCTCCTGGATCTCCTTGAGCACCCGCTCGCCGATCTGGCGCTCGCGGGTGGACAGGTCGAGGTTGCGCAGGTGGTCGGCGGCTTCGTTGATCGGCAGCGCGCACACCTCGGCGATGTTCTTGCCTCCGTCGGAGCGCGGGCCGAGCGTCACCGACATCGACACCGGCTTCAGCCGCGAGCCCTCGCAGACCGGGCAGGGCACCTCGCGCATGAAGCCCTCGAACCGCTCCCGGCTGACGTCGCTCTCGGCCTCGCGGTGGCGACGCTCGATGTAGGACCGGACGCCCTCGAAGTCGGCGTAGTAGGACCGCTCGCGTCCGTAGCGGTTGCGGGTGACGACGTGGACCTTCGTCGCGTGGCCGTCGAGGATCGCCTTCCGTGACCTCGGCGCGAGCTGCTCCCACGGCGTGTCCATGTCGAACCCGAGCTCCTCGCCGAGCGCCTGGACCAGCTTGCCGAAGTAGTCGGCGACATGGGCGTGGCTCCACGGCTGGAGTGCCCCCTCGGCCAGCGTCGCGGACGGGTCGGGGACGACCAGCTCCGGGTCGACCTCCATCCGGGTGCCGAGGCCGGTGCAGGACGGGCAGGCACCGAACGGGGAGTTGAACGAGAAGGACCGCGGCTCGAGGTCGTCGGTGTCGATCGGGTGCTCGTTGGGGCACGCCATCTTCTCGCTGAACCGCATCTCGCGGTGCGGGTCGTCGGCGGGCAGGTCGACGAAGTCGAGGACGACCAGCCCGCTCGCGAGCCCGAGGGCGGTCTCGACCGAGTCGGTGAGCCGGCGCTTCGCCGAGAGCTTCACCGCCAGCCGGTCGACGACGACCTCGATCGAGTGCTTGATCTTCTTGTCGAGCTTCGGCGGGCTGTCGAGGTTGTGGAGGGCGCCGTCGACGCGGGCCCGGCTGAAGCCCTGGGTCTGCAGCTGCCGGAACAGGTCGACGAACTCACCCTTGCGACCGCGGATGACCGGCGCGAGCACCTGGAAGCGGCGACCCTCCTCGAGCGTGAGGACGCGGTCGACGATCTGCTGCGGGGTCTGCCGCTCGATCGGGGCGCCGCAGGTCGGGCAGTGCGGTCGCCCGGCGCGGGCGTAGAGCAGGCGCAGGTAGTCGTAGACCTCGGTGATCGTGCCCACCGTCGAGCGCGGGTTCTTCGACGTGGACTTCTGGTCGATCGACACCGCGGGCGAGAGCCCCTCGATGAAGTCGACGTCGGGCTTGTCCATCTGGCCCAGGAACTGGCGGGCGTAGGCCGACAGCGACTCGACGTACCGCCGCTGGCCCTCGGCGAAGATCGTGTCGAACGCCAGGCTCGACTTCCCGGAGCCGGAGAGGCCGGTGAAGACGATGAGGGAGTCGCGGGGAAGGTCGAGGGAGACGTCCTTGAGGTTGTGCTCGCGGGCGCCGCGGATGATGAGCTGGTCCGCCACTAACGTTCCGTCCTGTTTTTCGGTGGTCGAGCCTGTCGAGACCCTTCGAACAAGTGTTCGCTATCGTACGGCGCGGCACAAGTCGCCCCACCGTTGTCCACGATCTCACGCAGCACCGACAACGCCCGTTTCGAGGCCGTTGCGGACTTGGGCATGATGGCGGGGTGACCCATGACCTCGCCGCCGCCACCGAACGGCTGCTGCACACCGTCGACCAGCTGCCCGACGACGAGTGGGACGTCGAGAGCGGCTGCACGGGCTGGACGCGCGGCCACGTGATCGCCCACCTGGCGCTCAACGCCGAAGGTCTCAGCGGCGCGGTCCGCGGGCTGGGCGAGGGCGTGCCCACCACGATGTACGCCTCCAACGAGGCTCGGGACGCCGACATCGCGGCCCTCGGCGCGGCCGAGCCTGCCGAGGTCCGCGAACGGCTGCGGGGCTCCGCAGCCCTCATCGCGGCCGCCCTCGACCAGATCCCGGCGCTCCCTCCCGGCGCGACCTTCGAGCGCACGCCGGCCGGCATCTTGATGCGTGCCCACGACGTGCCCCTGCTCCGGCTGCGCGAGGTCGAGATCCACCACGCCGACCTCGACGCCGGCTACTCGCACGCGGACTGGCCGACGGAGACGGCGGTCCGGTTCCTCGCGCACGACGCCGACCGGTACGACGGTCCTCCCGTCGTCGCCCGGGCCACCGATGTCGGCCGTACCTTTGCCTTCGGCCAGGCCGGCCAGGAAACCCCGGTCCTCAGCGGTACGGCGTCCGCGCTGTCCTGGTGGGCCACCGGTCGGGATCCTGGTGGCCTGGTGACCAGCTCGACCGGCACACTGCCCACCTTGGAGGGACGATGACCGACACCTACACCGGCAACGTGACGCCCGGCGGCCCCGCCGGCGTACGCACGCTCGGCGGCCTGACCATCACCAAGGTCGCCGTCGACGAGCAGATGTCCAACAACGCCTACCTGGTCCGCTGCAACAGCACCGGCGACCAGGTCCTCGTCGACGCGGCGGCGGAGCCCAACACCCTGCTGCCGCTGATCGGTGACGCCGGACTGTCCGCCGTCGTCACGACGCACCAGCACTGGGACCACCACCGCGCGCTCGCCGACGTCGTGGCCGCGACCGGCGCCCAGGTCGTCGCCGGTGAGCCCGACGCCGACGCCATCACCGAGCAGACCGGCGTCCCGGTCGACCGCAGGGTCATCGACGGCGACGTCGTCCGCGTCGGCTCGTGCGAGCTCGAGGTCATCCGGATCACCGGCCACACGCCCGGCTCGATCTGCCTGGTCCACCGCGACCCCGACGGCCACCCGCACCTCTTCACCGGCGACTCGCTCTTCCCCGGCGGCGTCGGCAACACCTTCGGCGACAGCGATGCGTTCGCCACCCTCATCGACGACGTCGAGACCAAGCTCTTCGGCACCCTGCCGGACGACACCTGGTTCTACCCGGGCCACGGCGACGACTCGACCCTGGGCGCCGAGCGCCCGCACCTGGCCGAGTGGCGCGCACGGGGCTGGTGACTCCGCACGGCGAGGAAAACGCACGAACGGCCCCACCCGGAGGTGGGGCCGTTCGCGAGGTCGTACTCGCTCAGATGGCGCGAACGTTCTCAGCCTGCAGGCCCTTGGGGCCGCGGGTCACGTCGAACTCGACCTTCTGGTCCTCGGCAAGGGACTTGAAGCCCGAGCCCGCGATGCCGGTGTGGTGAACGAACACGTCGCCGTCACCGCCATCCTGTGCGATGAAGCCGAAGCCCTTGGTGTCGTTGAACCACTTGACGGTTCCGGTGGCCATTCGTTTCTCCTTGATGGTTACTGCTGTCGAGACGCGCAGACGATGGTGCCTGCCGCGCGGATGAACACACCTCTACCGAACCTCGACGGCAGCCCATACGACAGGCCGCAAGGAAACTTGAAGATGAACCAGCGCCTTGCAGTCGGACGCTGGGGGGACTCGTGCGTGACGCGCCCCTTCAACTGGGCACAACGGTACCAGCGCGGGCTCCTGATCCCCGCTTTCCCGCGGCGTGACGGCGTTTCCGCTCCGGCCCCGGAATTAGCGCTACACCTTGTACAGCAAATCACGGCTCAGATGCTTGACCCGCCGATCCGGCGCGCCCTACGTTCATCAAAATGAGCACCTTGATGGTGGCGCCGGAGACTCCCCCGGCCGCCGGCGCAGCGTTCAGCGAGATCCTGATCGCCGGAGGGATGGCCGGCGTCGTCATCCTGTTCTTCGGCTGGGTCGTCCTGCGCGAGCGCGCCGACAGGCCGACCTTCGTCAGCAGGCTGGCGGACTGGGCTGCGGAGCTCGTCAAGCTCCCCCGCTGGGTGGCGCTCCCGGCCGCCCTCGGCCTGGGATCGGCGCTCCTCGCCGGCTGGGGCGTGTGGTGGGACGTCCCGATCCACATGCAGAACGGCCGCGACGAGGGTCCGCTGGCCAACCCCAGCCACTACCCGATCTTCCTCGGCATCCTGGGCTTCTGCCACGCCGGCATCCTCAGCATGGGCCTGGCCCGCGATCCGCTCCCCCGGCACACCATCAAGCTGGCGAAGAACTGGCGGGTCCCGCTGGGCTCGGTCGTCATCACCGGCGCCGGCCTGATCGCCCTGGTCGGCTTCCCGGCGGACGACCTGTGGCACCGGCTGTTCGGCCAGGACGTCACCGAGTGGGGTCCGACCCACGTGATGATGATCGGCGGCGCCGTCACCTTCGTGCTCGGCATCCCGCTCCTGCTGGCCGAGGCCGCCCAGGTGAGCGCGCCCCGCACCCAGGGGATCATCGGCCGGTTCCTCGGCGCCCTCGGGATCACGGTCTGCGGGGTCCCGTTCGCGTTCCTCATGGAGTTCGACCTCGGCGTACCGCAGTTCCCGGCCGTCACCCAGTTCATCATCTTCGCGTTCCTCGTCGCCTGGATCGGCTGCGCCGTACGGCTGTGGCTCGGACCGGGCGGCGCACTCCTCGTCGCCGCCGCGTTCTGGCTCGCGCACGGGTTCTTGTGGGTCACCATCTGGGTGCTGCCGGACGTGCTGACCGCCCGGTTCCTGATGCTCATCCCGTCGGCCATCATCATCGAGGTCGTCGCCGCGCTCATCCAGCCCAAGCGCAAGGACCGCTACGTGCCGTTCGTGCTGGTGTCCGGCCTGCTGGTCGGCTCGCTCGGGATGTACGGCGAGTGGTGGTGGTCGAAGTTCTTCATGCCGCTGCCGCAGCCGTTCAACGCGGACAGCCTGCCGTTCCTGCTCGGCATGAGCACGATCGCCGGCGTCGGCGGCGGCTGCATGGCCGTGTGGATGCTCAGCCGACTGACGCTCACCGGCCGCAGCGAGCCGCCCCCGCCGGGGGAGCCGCTCCCCCGCCGCTGGTTCGGTCTGGCCGCGTTCGCGATCTTCGTGATCCTGATGGGGGTCTTCGCCGTGCCACGTGCACCGGAGACCTACGAGGGGGTCGTGACGTTCAGCGACGCCACCGACGGTGACGTCTCCTGCGTCGGCGGGGAGACCACGTGCCTCGCCCACGCCACCATCCAGATCGCCGAGGAGGACCGGGAGGCTGTCGACGACGCGGTCTGGTTCTACGCGCTGGCGTGGCAGGGTCGGCCCGGCGGCGATTCGGAGGGCGTGCCGCGGGACCCCGAGGCCGACGTCCCTGGCATCGTCCGCACCGCCCTGGAGCCGACCGGCAACCCCGGTGAGTACCGCACCGAGCACCCGGTGCCGCTCTACGGCAACTGGAAGACCTTGCTCCGACTGCACATCGCGCCGAGCGAGATGATCTCGTTCCCGATGTACGCACCCGACGACCCCGCGATCGAGGGCCCCCAGGGCCGGGCCGTCATCGTCGAGAGCGGCGCGACGGTGGAGACCATCCTCGAGAGCAAGTTCCTGCAGCGGGAGAAGAGGGAGGACGTGCCGACCTGGTGGTGGACCGTCGGCTACCTGGTCGTGATCGCGGCCTGGCTGGCGCTCATCCTGTTCTACGGGTGGTGCTACAACCGCGCCGCGCAACCGGTCGCGCCCGCGCCGGCGAGGACGAAGGAGACCGTATGACACTGGACGGACAGGTCGTCCTCATCACCGGCGGCGCGCGCGGCATCGGCGCGGAGACCGCGAAGGCGCTCGCAGCCAAGGGCGCGAAGCTGATCCTCACCGACCTCGACCAGGCGGCGCTCGACGAGACCGCGGCCGTCATCGGCAGCGACGACTGCCTGGCGTTGGTCGCGGACGTCTGCGACCTGCCGTCGATGGAGGCGGCGGTGACTGCGGGCATCGCCCGCTTCGGGGGGCTCGACGCCGCGGTGGCCAATGCCGGGATCGCGTCGTACGGCTCGGTCATGAACACCGACCCGGCAGCGTTCAAGCGGGTGCTGGACATCAACGTGCTCGGGGTCTTCCACACCGCTCGCGCGACCTTGCCCGCGCTCGTCGACAGCCAGGGCTACTTCCTGGTGGTCTCGTCGCTCGCGGCCTTCGCCGCGGCGCCCGGGCTGGCGGCGTACAACGCGAGCAAGGCCGGCGCCGAGCACTTCGCCAACGCGCTGCGCCTCGAGATGCACCACCAGGGGGTCAAGGTCGGCTGCGCCCACATGTCGTGGATCGACACGCCGCTGGTGCGCGACGCCAAGAAGGACCTCTCGTCGTTCAACGAGCTGTTGGCGAAGCTGCCCTACCCGCTGGGGCGGACCACGTCGGTCGACGCCTGCGTCCGGGCGTTCGTGAAGGGGATCGAGAAGCAGGCCCGGCACGTCTACTGCCCGGGTTGGGTGCGGGGCGTCGGCCTCAACCGCAACGTCGTCAACTCCGCGACCGGTTCCCGGGCGGTGCTCCGCCACGTGCCCGAGATCCTCCCGCGGATGGATGCGGAGGTCGCTGCCCTCGGGCGCGCCACCAGCGCCCGCAACGTCGCCAACGACTCCAACCCCGCCGCCGCCGTCGAGCCGAAGGAGTGACCGCCGCAATGACCCGGACCGAGGCCACCCACCTGGAAGTGCTGATCATCGGGGCCGGCCTGTCCGGCATCGACGCGGCCGTCCACATCAGCCAGGCCTTCCCTGCGAAGAACTACGCGATCCTCGAGCAGCGCAGCGAGCTCGGCGGCACCTGGAGCCTGTTCAAGTACCCCGGCATCCGGTCGGACTCCGACATGTACACGCTCGGGTTCGGCTTCCGCCCGTGGGACGGCAGGAACGCCATCGCCGACGGCGCCGACATCCTGCGCTACCTGCGCGAGACCGCCGCCGAGTACGGCGTCGACGAGCGGATCCGCTACGACCGCAAGGCCACCACGTTCGAGTGGTCCTCCGACGACAAGCTCTGGACGGTCACCGTCCAGAACACCGAGACCGGCGCGACCGAGACGCTGACCTGCGACTTCCTGCTCTCCACCAGCGGCTACTACAACTACGACGCGGGCTACACGCCGGACTGGCCGGGCTTCTCGGACTTCCAGGGCACCGTCGTCCACCCGCAGCACTGGCCGGAGGACCTCGACTACACCGGCAAGCGGGTCGTGGTGATCGGCTCCGGAGCCACCGCCGTCACGCTGATCCCGTCGATGGCGCGCGACGCGGGACACATCACGATGCTCCAGCGCACGCCGACCTACATCGTCAGCCAGCCGAGGATCGACCCGATCGCGCAGACGTTGAAGCGGACGATGCCGGCGAAGCTCGCCGCGAAGGCGATCCACGCCCGGTACGCCGCCGTGACGATCGGGTTCTACGAGTTCTGCCGCCGCAACCCGAAGCTGGCGAAGACGCTGTTGAAGCGGTGGGCGAAGCTCCACCTGCCCGACGACTTCGACTACGACACCCACCTGACGCCGCCGTACGACCCGTGGGACCAGCGGCTCTGCGTGGTTCCCGGCGCCGACCTCTTCAAGGCGATCCACAGCCACAAGGTCGACGTCGTCACCGACCGCATCGAGCGGTTCACCACCGACAGCATCGTGCTCGGTTCCGGCGAGGAGCTGAAGGCCGACATCGTGGTCACCGCCACCGGGCTCGATGTGGTCGCCATGGGTGGCGCCGAGATCATCGTCGACGGAGAGCAGGTGGACCTCGGCAAGACGTTCACCTACAAGGCCCTGATGCTCAGCGACGTGCCCAACTTCGCCTTCATCATCGGCTACTCCAACGCGTCCTGGACGTTGAAGGCCGACCTCGTCTGCGAGTACGTCGTCCGGCTGCTGGAGCACATGGACCAGCACGCCCTCAAGGTGGCCGTCCCGCGCAAGCACGAGGGCCTCGAGCCGGCGCCGGTCTTCGACCTCACCTCCGGCTACCTCCAGCGCGCCGCCGGCAGGCTGCCGGTGGCCGGCGACAAGGACCCGTGGCGGCTCAAGCACAATTGGTACTTCGACAAGAAGTTCCTGCGCGGTAGCAAGCTGGACGACGGCGTCGTGGAGTTCATCGCCTGAGCAGGGCAAAGGGGTCTAGCCTCCCCAGCATGATCTTCAGCCGTCGTGAGCGGGAGGCGATGCGCCTCATCTGCGACACCTTCGCTCCGGGCGACGGCTCGGGTGTTCCGGCAGCGAGCGAGGTCGGCGCGGTCGACCTCGCGCTCGAGGTCGCCGCCGCCAACCCGAGGCGCGCCGATCTGCGCCAGCTGCGGCTGCTGCTCCGGTCGTGGGACACGCGGCCGCTCGCGCTCGCCCTCACCGGGCGGCCCCAGCGGTTCTCCCAGCTCGACCAGGCCGGTCGCGAGCGGTTCCTGCTCGCGCTCTCGGACTCGGGTTCCGCACCCAAGCGGGCCCTCTTCGGAGCGCTCAAGGGCGCGGCCCTGCTCCCCTACTACCTGAAGGCCGGGCCCGCGCTGTGGGACCCGATGGGCTATCCGGGGCCGCTGGGGGTCAGCGACGACGTACCTCCTCCCTCGCTGACGCCGCTGCGAGCGAGCTCCGACCTCGACCTGACCTGCGACGTGGTGGTGGTCGGCTCCGGCGCCGGCGGCGGTACGGCGGCCGGGGTGCTGGCAGCCGCCGGTCTCGACGTCGTCGTGCTCGAGGCGGGTGACTACCACGACGAGCGGCACTTCGACGGCGGCGAGGAGACAGGTTTCCTCAACCTCTATGCGCTCGCGCCGCAGACCACGGTCGAGGGACAGATCGGGCTGCTCGCCGGCCGCGGCCTCGGCGGCGGCACCGTCGTCAACTACACGACGTCGTTCCGCACCCCCGACCACGTCCGCCAGGAGTGGGCCGACCTCGGCGCGAAGCAGTTCGTCACCGAGGAGTACGACGCCGCGCTCGATGCCGTGTGCAGCCGGCTCGGCGTGAACACCGACCACGACAGGGCCGCGCCGCGCGACGCGATCCTCGAGCGGGGGGCGGCCGCTCTCGGCTGGAGCTCGGCGGCGATGCCCCGCAACGTGATCGGCTGTGACCAGGGCGTCGAGTGCGGCCGTTGCGGCATGGGCTGCCGGCTCGGGGCCAAGCAGTCGGTCGCCAAGACCTGGCTCGTCGATGCCGCCGGCGCCGGTGCGCGCATCTACACCGGGGTGACCGCCCGCCGGGTCACCCAGACGAACGGGCTCGCGACGGGCGTCGAGGCGGTGAGCGCCGAGGGCCACCGGGTGACGGTCCGCGCCCGGGCCGTGGTCGCCGCCGCCGGCGCCATCCAGACGCCTGCTCTGCTGCACCGCAGCGGTCTGCGCAACCCCAACGTCGGCAGCCACCTGCGCCTCCACCCGGCCACCGCGGTGTGGGGTCTCATGGACGAGGTCGTCGAGCCCTGGGTCGGCGCGATGCAGAGCCGCTACGTCAACGACCTGACCGACCTCGACGGCGGCTACGGCGTGCTGTTCGAGACCGCGCCCCTCACCCCGGCGTTCGGCAGCGGGTTCGTGAGCTGGCGCGGCGCCGACGCCTTCCGACAGCAGATGAACGAGCTGCGCGACAGCCTCGGTGTCGCCGTCATCCTCCGCGACCGCGACTCGGTCGGCACCGTTCGCACCGGTCGCGACGGCGAGCCCGTCGTGCGCTACCGGCTGTCCGACTACGACGCGGAGCACCTGGTCCAGGGGCTCGTCGGCGGCGCCAGGATCGCCGAGGCAGCCGGGGCCCGGCGGATCGCCACGACCCATCACCGCACGGTCAGCTACGAGCCCGGCGTCCGGGGCTCGCTGGCGACCTTCGAGGCGGACGTCCGCGCCCAGGGCACCGATCCGGGTCGCCTCGCCCTCGCCGCGCTCCACATCATGGGCTCCGCCCGGATGGGTGGCTCACCGGCGACGTCGGCGGTGGACCCCGACGGCCAGACCTGGGACCTCCCCGGCCTGTACGTGGCCGACGCGTCGTGCTTCCCCACCTCGTCCGGCGTCAACCCGATGATCTCGATCGAGTCGATCGCCTACATGAACGCGACGCGCCTGGCCGCGCGGCTCGCTCGACCGTAGGTGAGCCGGTGGGGAGGTGCCGGTCGTCCGCGGCAGGGCGACGCGCTTCACGCGGCACCAGCGCGCTCGGCGCGGCTGATTAGCGGGCGGTCACTGCTCGCGCTGTCGATCCGGTTCTGCACGAACGATCACCGGAGGAGAACCTCGGAACCGGCACCGAACCAACGGCGTCCCAGGGAGCATCTGAGTGTCAGGAGCACCGATGGACAGCGGCAAGGAGTGGGCGGGTGGCAGAGCAGGAGGTCGAGTTCGTGGCGTTCTACGCCGCGACCTGGACACGCCTGTTCCGCACCGTCTACGGCGTCGCGGGAGATCGGCAGCTCACCGAGGATGCGTTGCAGACCGCCTACGCGCAGGCCTGGTCGCGGTGGCCGAAGGTCTCGGCTGCGGACGACCGACTGGCCTACCTGCGCCGGATGGCCGTTAACGCCGCCCTCGCACGGCACCGCAAGGCGTCGAGCCGGCGCGAGTCGAGCGTGCCCGGCGTCCCGGACGCACCTGCTCCCGACGACGACTGGCTCGAGCGGGATGCGACCTGGCAGGCCGTCCGCGCGCTCCCACCGCGCCAGCGCGCGGTCGTGGTGCTCCGCTACTACGAGGGCCTCAGTGAGCGGGAGATCGCCGAGGTGCTCGGCTGCCGGCCAGGGACGGTCAAGTCCCAGGCATCGGCCGCTCTCGCCACGCTTCGCACCACGCTCGAGACGGAAGAGACCCGACGATGAACCTCGAGGAACGCCTGACCATTGACCTCCATGACGATCTCGACCGCCTCGACGCGGTCCCTGGCGACCCCCACTGGGCGCTGGCTGCCGGCACCAGGATCAGTCGACGCCGTACGACGCTGCGCGTGGGCACCACCGCTGCGGTCGTCGGTGCCGTAACACTGACCGCCGGGATCGCGCTCCGCCCCGAGGACCGGCCCGACGAACAGGAGCCGGCGCCCCCGACACCCGCCGGTGGCTGGACGAAGGCCGCACCCTCGCCGCTCGCGCCCCGCTACGGAGCACTGATGGTGTGGACCGGCGACGACGTGCTCGTCATGGGCGGCCACCAGGACACCCCGTGCCCCCCGAACGCGGACTGCGTTGGACCGAGCGATCCCCTGTCCGACGCTGCCGCCTACGACCCCGAGACCGATGGCTGGCGGACCATCGCGGCACCACCGGTCCAGGTCGACAGAGGCACTCCGGCCGTCGTCAGCGACGGCGTGGTGGTGATCGGGAACGCCCAAAACTGGTGGACCTACGAACCCGGCGCCGATCGATGGAGCGAGCTTGACACCCCCGCCGGCGTCAACGCCGGACCCCGGACCGAGCTCGACGGCAAGGTCTATGCCGTGGACGGCGACCGCACGGTGTCGGTGCTGGAGGTGGCGTCCGAGTCGTGGTCGACCCTCCCCCCAGACAACCTCGCGCCGCCTCTGACGGTCGATGGCCTCTTCGCTACCCCGTCTGGGCTCGTCTTGACGGGTGTCAACTACCGCGAGGCGGCCGCCGACGAGCCGACCCTCACCCAGGCCGACCTCTGGGACGGCGAATCGTGGTCCCGCCTTCCCCGCACCGGCATGATCGGCTGGCTCTACTACTGGACCGGCGAGCGCATCCTCGGGATCGAGTACGGCGGCGCGGACGGGGGCCAGACCAACAACTGGGGCCGCTACTACCCCGCAGGCGGCGCGCTCGATCCGGCGACCGGCGCCTGGGAGCCACTTCCAGGACTCGATGACTACGACCCGACGCCCGGACCGAGCTGGGACGTTGATGCCGCAGCCGGTCCGCTCGTCGCCACCAACGGCCGGGTCTACGACGACCGCACCCGGACCTGGGCCCAGCCCGGCATCCCCGATTCCGCGGTCGACAGCGACCTCAACGCGACCTGGGCCGACGGCCGACTGGTGTTCTTCGGCGGCTACGACCGCGACGCCAGGCGGCTGTCCAACGACACCTGGATCTGGACTCCCGGAGCCGAACGACCGCCCGATCACTCCACCGCTACCGAAGCGCAGGGAGCGTCCGTGACGATTGCTGCTCTCACCGGTCAACCGCGGCGACTGCTCAACAGGTACCTACGCGACTATCCCTCCACGCCCCGCACCACGGGTGGGATTGAGTTCACGGCTAACGGCCAGTGGACCGGATTCGACGGCTGCAACGCCGAGGGCGGCAGGTTCATTCTGTCCGACTCGGTCCTGACGATGACAGGAGGACCCGTGACGGACATCGGATGCGCCAACCTGTCACCACGCGAGTTGCTCGAAGGCGCGCACCTGCGTCTCGACCCTTCGGGCAGCCGCCTTACGGCCTTGGACGATGATGGCAACGTCCTCGTTGAGTACACGCGCTGACGCCCGCTGCTCGGCATCTGCGGGCGAACATGCCTCTTGCTAACTGATATGGCGGTGCCTGTTGTCAAGGGGCATGGTGAGACGCCGTCCCTGGTTGGCCTTTCAGGGACGGCGCCTCGGTGGTCCTCTGTGCCTGCGGTGAGCGGGTTTCGACACGCTGT